>Ga0213869_10001733_pt1 | contig 15789 bp, 26 predicted proteins | sample PICome_10_FD_160083 | JGI IMG/M metagenome (GOLD analysis project Ga0213869, IMG submission 160083) | Coastal seawater microbial communities near Pivers Island, North Carolina, United States - PICO132 | ecosystem: Environmental > Aquatic > Marine > Coastal | place: USA: North Carolina...
CGAGGTTGACGGTGATTGTGTACTCATGAATGAGGAGGTCGTGCTGTAGCTCTGCGATCTTCTCGGCGTTCGGCTGCGCCTTGGAGCGCGCCTCAGCGAGTTCGGCCATGATCGAGTTCTTCTTGCGCCGCACACCGATCTGGAAGGTGGCGTGCTGTTCGCCACCGAAGTTGCCAGACGAGAGTGTCATTGCCCGACCTGCTGATCCTGCGGTGCGTGACGTTTGATGAATGAGAATCATCGGCACGTTCTTGGACTTACCGAACGCTTTGAGCCAGTTGAACTTCTGCGGCACCTCGCCGCACTCGTCCATCAGGTCGACGTAATCGACAATGCAGAACGCGTCGTCGTCGGTCCCCCACACTTCTTCGACCAGTTCGCTGTAAGCCTCGTCCATCTTCGTGGGGGTCAAGCCGCCGTCGAAGACGGCCAGGTTCGGGAAGTGGGTCGTTGCGGTTTCGGTGAGCAGGTGGATGGCCTCGGAGTCGCCGCTGGCGATGCGGGACTCAAGGTCGCGGGCACCGACGCCCGTCAGGATTGCGGTGAGCTTGACAAGGACGAGCGAGGCCGTTTCGTCAGGACAAAAGTAGGCGATGCGCTTCGACTTGTTCTCCATCAACATCTTGAGGAGCAGGAGCGTCTTGCCGCTGTGGCTGTATCCAACGATGTTCATGAGGTGGCCTCGTCCGATGCCTCTCGTTTCGGTGTCGAACGCCTCGATGCCTGTGAAGACTCGCTGTTGGTCTTGGGCTTCGCTGACGGTCGACTTGGCGGCGTCCGATAACGGTCGGTAGTAGTGGTACTTGCGGTTCTTCGATTCTTCTTCAAGTGCTCCCCACCCTTCGATGAGGTCTTCGTCTGTCAATGTCGTGGTGCTCAATCTGTTCCTTTGTTCTTCCCTTGGATGATCGGAGGTGGGGGGTGAAAGGTGATGATCGGAACCCTCCACCCCCCATGAGCTACGTCAGGTCACTTGGAGTCGGGCCAGAAACCCTTCGCCTGCTGACCCTTCGGGACACCTGCCTGACGGAAGTGCGGACGGGTTGGGCCGTCTGCCAACTGATGCCTGTTATCGAACACCTTCCCGACCCCATACTTCGCGCAGATCGGACCCAACCACTCGGGCAGTGGCCCGTTGTTGATGCCTTCGTTCGCCAACTGGTTGGCGTTCTGGATCTCTGGCATTGCAGCCTGGCTGACGACCACTGTGGTGGTGTCGACCATCGAAGCGAGTCCAGCAGGGACCGCCACTTGTGCGGGCTGCGCCGCAACGTAGGCGGGAGCGGCGGCTACAGCCTGAACTGTAGGCGAGGCTTGTGTCTCGAAGCCGTTGAGGACATCGAGCGCCTGCGACGTGAAGTCAGCGAAGGTGTCCATTGCCTGGGGCGCGGTGATCTGACCGCTGGCGATGAGCGCCGCCGTCATGCGGCTGGCGAAGTGCCCCGCAGCGCCGACTCGGATTCCTTGATTATCTGCCATGTTCGTGTCCTCCTTGGACGGTGTTGTTTGTCTTGGGCCTTGTGGCCCGAAGATTTATTTTGCGACGTACCCGAAGAGGTCGTCGTCAAGACTGATGTGTGCGCCACGGCAGGTGTCGTAGAAGGGACACCACGTTTTGGAGCACAAGAAGTTGCCGTCACTACGGGTCGGCCACTGGTTGGCGAGGGTCATGCCCTCGTACACGTCGACCCAGGTACGGATCGTGTTGAAGAGGTGTTCGGCGTGACCTTCGGAACGCTGCACCGTGACGATCTCGCCCTTGCAGTCCTTCTTCCGTTTCACCATGACGCCGTAGATGAACGTGGCAGGCAGGTTGCGGCCTTCGCGACCGAAGCCACCCAGCGCGTCAGCGACCGTGTAGACGGTCGGCTGGATCGCCCACTTCTGCTTGTCCTTCTGAGCGTAGGAACGGGCGCTGGTCTTCCAGTCCCACAGGGCGTTGTCGCCAGCAGGTACGAGGTCGCAGGTTCCCTTGATCGAGATTTTGCGACCTCGGTACTCGAACAGTTCGACATCGAACTCCACTTCGGTGCGGGCACCTTCGAGTGGGACGAGCGGCATGAGGTCTTTGACCCAGGCTTTGGCGCACCGCTGCGACAGGTCGATGCACTGCGACAGGGTTGACTGGTGGGTGCGGGGTCGGGCGTAAACGATCTGCGACACGTCGGGGTGCGTCTGGTAGCACTCAACAACGGCGTCGGCAATGTCGGCGGGAGAGCAGTCACCGTCGATGACTTTCTCAATCCCGTAGTGGGCGGCGGTCCCGATGAAAGCCTCGTCGGTCGTCATGTCCGACTCTTCGATCAGTTCGCGGCGTGCTTTCTCGGCGCAGTTCTCAGCAGTGTTGAGCCAAGACTGACGGAAGCTGATGTTGCCTTCGCTGTCGACTTTCATGGGGTAACCCTTTCGTCCTGAGAAGGGGAGCCGCCGCAGGCCCAGGAGACAAACCTGCGACGACCCCCCATGTTCCAAGGGGAGGAACTTTCTCCATTGTACCCCACCCTTGTGCCACGGCGAAAGCAGTCCGAAAACGCAGAAAAGCCGCCCCCCGAAGGGAGCGGCTCCTCTGGTTTTACTAAAGTAAGTTGTACTTTAGTCTAGCCTTTCCAGCCAGGCTTGCCGTCGTACAGATTCTTGAACCTGTAGACGACTGTTCGTGACAGGTCGTAAGTGCGACTCAACTCGGTCACCCCTACGCCCTCGCTGATGTCCGACTCAAAGGCGAGCCAGTCGGCTTCGGTCCAAGCGGCCATCGAGCTTGCTGGCTGTCCATTGCAGAGTGCATAAACCGTGTCCTCAAGGCTGTGCAGCCCGAGTTCAAGATGAAGGTTCACGACTGAACGTCCTTGACGGATCAGTTCACGCACACTTTCCCTACGGACAGCCAGTGGACCATCCGCTTCTACTTTCCGAACTACCGCAGCAGCTTCCGCTGCTTGCGTTAGCCCTGACAGGAGAAGCTCTAGCTTGTCGCCGTCCCAGGGACGGCCTAGCTGACCATTCTGCCTGCACACCAACTCAAAGTAATCCAGTTCGTGAAGCCCGTAGTTGATCTCTACAGGCTCCCCTTCAAGGACTACATCGGATAAGTGGTCTTCTTCACGCGATGACATTCCTTAATGCCTGCGCCTTTCTTGCCGAGGTGTCGCCCTCGGCTATGCCGCTTTCCAGTTCTGCGACCACAAGGGAGCAGGACTGGAAAGCTATGTACTAATTAAGGGCAAGAGTAGCCGCCCGCCCCTAGAGGGCGGGCTTGAGGATCAAGCCGCTCGCTGCTGATCGACAAGCTCGATTGTACAAGCTTGTGGTCGCAGCACGAAAGCAGTCACTCTCCTTCCGCTAATAGCTGCTCGGGTATCTCGACGCCGTTGGCATCGAGTAACGCTTCCAACGCCTTGACATATTTTTCCTGGCTTGCGAGCAATTCGTAAATTGCGGCGAGAGCCTCGGTGTTGCCTTTCAGCTTCTCGCCACGGTTGGCTCGGGCTGGGAGGACACCTGCTTGGTCAAGGACATAGTAGAGAGTCGAACGCTTGACATCGAACTCTTCTTCGATGTCATGAATGCGTTGACCCTTCTGATACGCGGCGACGATTGCGTCGCGTGTTTCTTGGTCAGGACTCATGGTCTGTTCGGGTTCCTTCTGATGTGCAGTTCACGTTGCATCTGACCCGACGTTTTGGCGTAACGGCTCGTTACGTCCCACGACGAGTGAGATAGCGCGTCCCGAATGAGTTCGGGAGGGCAACCTGACCGTACAAGATTGGTCGCTGCCGAGTGTCTCAGTTGGTGGAGACTCATGGCACCTGACTCTAACCCACAAGCGACTAGCGCTGCGCGAAGTCTTCGTGCGAGGCGTTCGGAGTCCGCTGACTGGTGCCCGATTCCTTCCCACCAGAGCAGGTTCGCTCCGAGTGATCGGCGGCGGTCCACTTGCTCGCTGACGATGCACGCCCAGTTGTCGAACCCTTCATGGACGGCCATGCCTTCCAGCCACTGTCCCATCGCTAAGTATTCGACGGGTTCTGGTGAGCCTCCCTTGCGGATGAAACGCATGGTGCCTGTCTTGGTGTCGACCTGGCCTGGCTCGATGCTGACGATCTCACCACGTCGCAGTCCTGCGAAGTAGCCGAGGCCGAAACACATGCGGTCAGTGTCTGACAGGTCCGACTGCCAGAAGTGCAGCCACAGGTCGTCATCGACGGGCTTCGGGGATCGTGACGGGACTGACGGGGCGTGTGCCGACCGCACGGTCGATGCGCCGTAGCCACGTTCGTGTGCCCACTGCTGGAACACTCGGACGACCACGACCTCACGGTGCATGGTGTTGGCTGATGGCTTTTCGTTGGTGCGGCGTGGGCGTGCTGCCCAGTCCTCAACGTCGGTGGGTCGGACTTCGGATAGCGGCTTGTCGTTGAGGCAGTCGACCCAATGTTTGAGTGTGTACCTGTACGTCCTCACCGTTTGTGGCCGTCTTCGCTGGACGGTTTCTAAGTGCTCTAAGTATTTCTCAAGCACGTCTTGGTTAGTGAATGTCATTCAGTGTCGCTCCTGTTTCTTCAAGGAGTCGGAGGGGCAAGTCGTACACCAGTTCCAGTTCTGGGAACTTTTGGAACGGGAGTTCAAATCTCCCCACCCCGACTGAGCAGCTAACGCTGCTCTATTTGATGGATTATTCAGGCTAGTTGACGGTCCCTTGTCCGTCAATCAGCTTGCTTTCTTGCCTTCGCTTCTTTGCGGTTGTAGCCAGACTCGATCTGGTGAATCCGCTGCTGGGTGGTGCCAACCACTTCGGCAATTTCTCTCAGGGTGTAGCCCTCGGATCTCATCGTGCGGACTGCTGCCCGTCGCATGGTGGAGATTTCCTTGACTGCTTCCTTGAGGTCATCGGTGTAGTGGTTGGCTTGGATGAGTTGCTCGCTGGGTGCGAGCCGCCCGTACTTTTCTATTGTTGCTGCTAGTGCCTCCTTGATTCCTGTAGCCATGTCTCAAGACTACTCTTGCTTCTTCATGGGCGTCCACTGGTTGCGACTTTTCTTGCACCAGTGCCCGACTTCGTTGGCGGGCAGTGGTTGCTTGTAGGTCGCCCCACACTTGGCGCACTTCCACTCATTCATCGAGGTCACCCCAGCAGGCTGCGTGGGTGCCGTTGATGAGTAGCTCGCGGGTGTCGATATCGAGGTCGGGGAATGCTTTCTGGATCAGCGTCCCGCCTTTCCATCGTCGGTGTGCGTCTGCGTCCACAGTGACAGCGGAGCTTTTGCCGCACAGGATGCACCGTTTTGTTTCCACGGTGATGGCTTTGAGGATGGTCATGACTGCCTCGCTTTTTGTAGGATCTCGCCAACTTGGTCAAGGTCGGGTGTGCCTTCGATTACCCAGTACCTGAACAGTTCGATGATCTCGAAGTCGGTGCACTTTTGTTCGCTGACGAGCTGATCTGGTGTCCGCTGGTCCTCGCCGTACGCGGTGGCCGTCCATGACCCGTCTTCGTGCAGGTCGATGCGGAGGCTGTTTTCTTTTGGCATTGGCATTTTCATTTCCTTCTTTCTGGTTTGGATTGTCTTCTGGACTTGAAGTCGACGTAGACGACGTTGCTGGGATGGCGGCACCGTCCTTTGCATTTGCCGTCGTAGTTGTTCGCTAGGAACTTCTCGCCGTCGACGTGGATGTAGCAGCGCTCGCAGTCAAGGGCGACGGCGATGGTGCCGTCGTCGTCGCAGTAGAGCTTGACCCATTCGTTGTGGTCGCTCATCGCTGCTTCTTGCGAGCAGCTATCACGCGCTTCTTTGCGGTGTCGGGATGACAGTCAAGTAGTCGGCCCATCGCAGACCACGACATGTTTCGCGTGTCGTGTACGAGGATGCGTTCTTCGACTGCGGTGCGGTGACGTTCCAGCCGTGCCGCTTCTGCTTCCAGGGTGGCGATGTGTTCCACGATCCTCCGAATCTTGTAGGCGTTCACGTCGCGTACTTTGACTTCTGACTCTCGGTTCATTTCCATGTCCATTCGTTGATTGACGGGGAGTTTTTGACTTCGGCCTTGGGGCGTCCGTTGTCGGGTGGTGTGCCGATGCGTTTGACGTGCAGGGCTGACCAGTCGCCGTTGGTGTTGACGGGGCGGCGGTGCCATGTGCCGTTGATCTTGCGGTACTGCCAGGGGCATTTGTCGATGCCAGACGGGTAGAGCAGTGCTGTGGCGCTCATGCTTCGTCCAGGGTTGGGTAGGTGGCGACGAAGTTGTAGCTGCTGTCCAGGGAGTAGTAGCCCTGGTCGACGGTGGTGTTGAGTTCGTCTATGAAGTATTGGACGCACTCGATGTCGGTGACAGGGTTGTCAAAGAAGATTTGCGCCAGGTCGTTGCCTATCGTCCCAGGCATGTACGCCTTTTCTCGGCAGTAGTCGATGACATCGGCCATGAAGTCGCTCGGCATGTGCTTGGGAGTGTGGTTTCTGATGATTAGGTGGCTGCGTTCGGTTTCCATGTTGTTCTCCTTGTTGGTATTCGCTGCCCCGATTACATGATGTAATTGGGGGTGTTCGGGGTGGGCCAGTTTTGCGGCGTGGCCCAGGCCGTGGACTGTCGCCCAGGGTTTAGCAGCCCTCTTCTACGTCCAACTCGTAGTAGTCGCTGAGTTCGATGTGGTGGTCGTATTCGCCGTCAATGAAATTGTCTCGGGCGTCCTCCTCGCTGATTGCTTGAACTTCCACGACGTAGGTGATGGTGAGTTCGTAGTTGCGGGTGCATTTGCGTAGTTCAGGGAAACCGTTGCGGGTTGCCTGGTTGATTTGGTCGATGAGAATGTCGATGACAGTCTGGTCGTCGCAGTCTCGGGCGTGGCTGTGTAGCACTTCTTCGATGCGTGTGACGTTGTGTCGCACGTCGCTGCGGTATTCCTCGACGGCCCGAGTTTCCAGTTCAAGCCTGCCTGTGAGGGTGGCGACCTCGCCTTCCAACTCAACGATGTGGGCCGCTTGAGTGTTGATCGTGTCGTTCGCTACCTTGTCGGTCGCGGGCAGTTCGTTTGTGTCGTTGTACATGTTGCTCTCCTTGTTGTCTTCTTGGTTGGTGGATTGTTGGGCGGCATAGTGCCACCCCTTGTCGATGGCGAACGCTTGGCAGCACATGCGGGAGCCGTCAACGAACCCTGCGGTGGTGTCTGTCCACCACGCTTTCCCGTCAGGGAACGACATGCCTTTGATGTCGGTCCCGTAGGTGTCTGGTTCGCTGCTGGTGGCGAGTTTGGTGATCTCGCCTGCCACGCGGTCGTAGTAGTTGAAGATCGGTTGCCCGATCTCGTAGGGCACGTCGCACCCGCAGGCAAGACGTATCTCAGTGGGAATTGTTTCGCTCATTGGTATCTCCTGTTGTCTTCTTGGATCTTCAACGTGGTGTTGTCTTCGCATGTCTCACACATGTCATCAAGGGTGGTTAAGCGACGCCAGCAGACATCGCAGGTTCGGTTGTATTCGAGGGCACCGTTGGGACTGTGGCTCATCAGTTGTCGAATCCCATAGCAAGCTCGTAGCCCGTAATGTCGGACCAGTCGTCGGCTGCGCGAAGGCGTGCCTGGTGCTCTTTGGTGTGTACGACGATGGTTACGTCTGTGCCGCTGGCCTGCGAGTTGATCGCGTTATCGAACGCCGCCTGCTGCTCTTTGGTGAGTTCGTTGTAACGGTTGTTCATGATGCTTTCTCCTGTGTTGATGTGGACTGTAGCCCACGGTTGATGTCGATTGCGTACACGGAATGGTTCGGGTTGAGTCGAACACGTCGTGCGCCAGTCACTGGCTCACCGTCGCTAGTGGTGAACGTGCCAGCCCTGTACGGGTTGTAGCTGATGCGGTCAGCGTCGCCATACGGGAAGCCACTCATGTTGTGAAGGTCGATGTTGCCTTCGATGTGGGCATGGACGTTCTTGCACTGCTTTCGCAGCACCCTTGCCCTGCCTGCGTCGCTGACGTTGCAGTCGGCGTTGGTTAGTTCCACCGCAGTGGCGTGCCCTCGCACACGCCACCCCTCGGGGGTCTTGGTTTGGATTGACCAGTTGCCTGTTGTGAGGTTGCGGTAGACCCGCACCCGTTCGAGATGTTTCATCAGTATTCCTTTCCGAAGATGAGTAGGGCGTACCAGCCCAGGACGACGCCCCAGGCGAGGACTGTGACGACGCTCATCCGTCGTCGCTCATCATCGCCAAGTCGAGCTTGCTGCGGATCTCCAGCAACTCGGCGGCAGCGGCCTTGGACCGTTGGTTGCCGTACTCTCGGGCCTGGCGTTGGTACACGGTCAGCGAGTAGCCGACCGACTTGAGTAGCTGGGCGATCTCGGATGAGGTCAGGGTGATGGTTATGTCTTTCACGATGCTGCTTTCTGCTTGCTGTAGACAGCGCTCGGAATACGAACGCTGACGGGTATGGATTGTACGCTACCCTTGAGATCCACGACGAACTTGGATCGGGTAGAGCGGGCCTTGCCCTTGGCGGTCAGCGCGTTGACACCTGCGCCACGGATAAGGATGGTTTCGTCGGTCTTGTCCGTGTCATGCACTGGCACCCAGGACGGCAGCGCCAGGTAGTCACGGATCGCTTCGGCAGGAACGGGGTCGCCAGTCTTGCCGTTGTGGACGATGGTTGCGTTGCCGCCATCGAGGACGAACCGTCGCACCTTGGCGAGGTTCGACTTCTCGCTGATGGAGTATGACTCACGGAAGTGTGGGCCATGCCAGCCGCCAGGAACACCGAAGATCGCTGGATCTTTGGTGTAGCCCAGCGACTTGATCCAGCCATCCCAGCCATGATCGCCCAACGGGGGCAGAAGCTCGTGCCACCGTAGGTCGTCGTTGATTTTTGGACGGTTGATGATGGGTCTCGGATTGTCACTGCGCCACTGACCGATGAGCGCCACCTGTAGCTCGTAGGCGTAGGTCAGAATGAAGGCGTATGCCTCATCGACAATCATGTGCAGCTTCGCGTCCCTGGCACGCTGCGTTGACGGGTAAGCGCCGTTGCCGTCCATGAGTACGCACAGTCCAGTGCAAGCGCCACGGTTGGGGCATGACTCGAACCATCGCCCGTCGCACAGGCAGGTCTTTGCCGATTGCAACGTGACGCCGTACTCCAGTGCCGTGGCCTTGTCGGTCTTGGCGTTGTATTCGGGTCGGGTGGTTGTGCGGATGTATTTCTGGTCGTGAAGGAATCCGTACAGCTTGCGGATGTTGGATAGCTGCCAGTAGAACTCTTTGGGCCGTATCCCAGCGTTGGCGTATGCGATGCCAGCCAGGTAGGCGTTGTGCCGTTCGTCCAGCGTTGTGTGACTGAGTATCCAGTCGGTGGTGTCGTAGGTGATTGTTTCACTCATGATGTCTGTTCTTTCTGTTGGGTATTGCGGACTCGGAAGTAGAACGTCGAACAGGTGCGGTCACCATCGGTGTCGTGCCCGTACTCGGCGTCGTACAGTTCCCACGCCCGATCTCTCGGAAGGCGGGCGTTCGCTTCACGCATCGCTCGGGGATCAACGGCACGGCTGTATGACTGGCCGATGTGATGCTCCACGGTGACGGTGGCGGTCGTCGTGCCACGCTTGTGTGACAGGACGGCATCCATTGCTGGAAACCTCATAGCTCTCTCTCTTTCTGTCTGCGCCCACAGGGGGCGTCGGTGAATGTTTCGCGGCGAAACTCGCCGCTGTACGGGGGGTGTCGGGCAGTTCGTCGGCGTGCCCAGGCCGTTGGCAGTGATGTCATGACTGCGGCATGTCTTGCCTGCGTGTTACATGGTTGCCTTTCTTGACTGTCGCCTAGCCTTGACTAGGCAGTGAGCACCGCATAGGCACGGTTGGCAAGGGGCTGAGTCTGCGCCAGGAACCGACCAGCCTGAGTGTCGTGACTGCGAGCGGTGCCCGATGCGGTGTAGTGCTGCTCGTAGCCCTGGAACGCCCACAGGACGCCCAGCTTGGTGCCCTTGAGGTTGTCGTTGAAGTCGCGGTTGTACTCGCGGCTCACCACGCCAGTCTTGCGCTCCCACGCCCGCAGCGTGTTGTTGTATTGAGCGTGCGTCTGGTCGGCACGACGCTCGGGCCGTGGCATGAGGGTCGGCATGTACTCCCGCAACGTGGCAGGCTCCCTCAGCAGGTTGGCGAGCGACTGATGGAACTCATCCTCAGCGGTGAGCAGCGGGGCAAGCTCGTGGCGGGCCAGTCGGATCTTGCCGTCAGCAGATGCCGTGTGTTGGATGGTGAGCATGTGCTTGCCGTTCCGCATCATCGACGCAATCTGATTGGTGCAGAAGAAGTCGATGGCGTGGCCGATGACCTTGATCGAACCTGTGCCACCGTGACCCTTGATGATGGTCATGTTCTGCACTAGCTCCCGACCGTTGCCAAGGTCGATCGACTGCGGCAGCTTGACGGTCAGCGCAACCGTGTCACCGAAGCCCTTGAACAGTGCGTTAGTGAACTGACCACCGAACATGCCGATGACCTGCTCGCCCAGGTCGCCCAGGACACTGTTCTGTTGGACGCTGTAGCCAGCCCTGACCGACGAGCCAAGCGGCTCGTTGATGTCGGTGCGGTAGATGTTGCCGATCTTGGCAGCGTTCTGGGAGTGATCGAGCGCACCGCCAGCGATGTCAGCGAGCGACCTGTATTCGACTTCCCAGTCAAGACCGGCAGCTTGGAGCGCCTCGTCGCCATTGGTGACGGGGTGGGCGAAGCTGCCGACTGTCTGCCTCATGCCGTTGCTGATGGTCTCGAACTGGTGGGCAGGCTCGATGATGTCTGCGGCCACAGGTGCGGGGAAGGTGTTGAAGGTGTCCATTGTATTGCTCTCATTTCTGCCCTGGTGGGCGTGGGTATTCGGGTGAATGTTGGTGGTCGGTTGGTTGGTATTGCTGGATATGTCAAAGTTTCGCGGCGAAACATTTGACTGATTGTTGGTCATCGTTCGCACCATGCGTCGACCAGTACGGTCGTGATGCGCCAGGTCGACCAGAACATGCCGCTGATGAGCGACAGGTCGATGACGTTGCCGATGAAGCCCATCGGTTAGGCGTGACCTAGTTCGGCCACGATTGCGTCGTGGTCGTCGTAGCTGCCACGAACCTCGCTGTGTCCGTTCGGGAAGAACACGCATGTCTCGTCAAAGCGTTGGGTCCACGACGGCGTGGTGGTCGTGTACTTCACCGACGACACAACAATGTTGATGTCAAGGTCGCCATGCAAGACAGGAACCGATGTCTGTCGGTGCGGGGCTGCGTGAACAGTGCTGCCGCTCATTGGTCGTCCTCGAATGATGACGGGCCAATGTTCATCCACGTCATGAGTCGATTGGTGGCTCCCAGGTCGGACGCGTCGTGTGTCAATGCGTCGCCAATCTCACGCCACTGGTCGGCGGGCAACGCATACTGTTTCGGGTCGATGTGGGGGCAGTCGTCGTCGTTGAGGTAGACGCCGAATCCCTTGTATGTGTCAACGATGGCCTGCTCCCAGTCGCCATTGTCGATGGCGACGGACACGATGGCTCGCATCCGTTCGTCGGTGAATCGACGTTGTACTTGTAGCCCAGTCTTGTCAGACATCACGCCACCCGCTCGGCAGCAATGTAGGAGTCGAGGCGTGACCATGCTTCGAGCGTGGCCTTATCGTCGGCATCTTGAATGATCTGTTCAATTTCTCGCTCGGTCTGAATCTCAGCGAGCGCAACCATTTCATATGTAGGCACAGCGTGCCCCTTTCTGTTTGTACGGCATTGTTGCCGTAGTGGTGAAACAGGGGATCGAACCCTGCGAAAGTTTCGCCGCGAAACTTTCGGCACCCAGTGCTACCACCGTCTGGACTGTAGCCCAGCGTTTAGCGGGCAGTCAACGCTTGAAGAAGATTGCCAGTATCAAGCACGTCGGCGGCATCGACCCACCACTCATCGCAAGCACCACTGACAGGACGGATAGCCCGAATCTCAAACAGACCACCCGAACCAGGACCGTCAGCGTCGAACGATTGAAACGTGATCGTGACGTTCGGGATGGGAAAGCGACTCGGCGCAGTGTTCGTGATCGGGTCGAATGAGCCAGGCTCGCACCGCATCGGCACGAAAGTCTGCGACTCATGACCCGACGAGTTAGTCTCCCACCGCGTCGTAGACGCCACGCCAAGCTCTTGCGAGCCAGTCAGCTTGCTCTTGCAGTCCTCGAACAGTTCCCGACTAGCCAGGAACAATGCGGGAAGGATGAGACTTTTAACGCTGTCTTCATCGACAATGCTAGGAACGATGTACATGGTGTACTCACTTTCTTTCTAGCGGCCACGGATACTTTCCGTGTGCCGCAGTACCAGCGGACGGGATCGAACCGTCACCATGCCGTCAACCGAACGACGACGCTGGACCGTTGAGCAGTTTTAAGCGTGCTCAGGCTGATGGAGAGTTTCGCCGCGAAACTCTCAGCTACGGGCTGCGAGGAACGCAGCCTGTGCCTTGGCGCTCATGGCATCCCACATGAGGTCAGCAATCGTCGCCGCATCGCGAGCGCCGACGTTGCCCGCAGCAACGTCTTTCGTGACGCGATCCACCAGCTTGCCCTTGCGAGTCTCGGCGGTGCGGACTGTGGTCAACGATTCATACGCTGCGTTCATGGTGTCATGACCAGCGGCGATGATGGCATCGGCGTCATCAAAGGCGCGAGCAACCTTGAGCATCTTCGAGAGTTGCCCCTTGCTCTTGATCCAACGCGCATCGGCTTCCACGCCTTGCGAATCAAGCGCTGCGTTGATGACATCCAACGCGCCGCCGTCTTTCAATTCGTGCTTTGCGATAAGACCGTTGTACGTCATCGCCGCCGACATTTGCTCTTTCAATAGTGCCAGACCTTTCGCCGCAATCTTTGCGTTATGGCTAGCAATCTTCTTGCTCTCGGTTGCGTTAAATGTGAAGTCTTCCATGTCTGTATCTACTTTCAATAGAGTTTCGCCGCGAAACTTTCGCAACGCCGCTGTCCTAGCGGTTGGGGATCGGCGTGTTTGCCTCTCGTTCCTTATGCCTAAACGCACCAAATGGCGCTAGTTGGCGTCATGCCTGGACATGGTGAGAATTGCAGTTCTCCACGTCGATGCCGCGGGGTGCATGTGGGGGGTACTCGGGTTCGCTAGAGAGATGCTTGCTGGGACTTAGCCGCTCTGCTGCCAATACCTTTTTAAAACCGAATGGGGGGCACCTGTTTCTGTGCATAAGTCCCTGCCTGTTTTTATTACAAGAAGGTTCCCTCAAGAACACCTTGTTATGACCTTCGACACACCCCCACTGGCGTTGTTGTGGTCGCAGCCATCTACCAGGGGCAATGCTAATGCTTGCGTCCGCAACTAAAGGGACACCCCGTTCTATTAGTGCTAGTGCTAGTCGCTTGACTCGCTCCCACATCACCTGACGGTTCCTGTGGTCGCAGCTAGAGACAGCGGCTAGTGCTAGTAGCTAGTGCTAGTAGCTAGGCACAGCAGGTGGTCTTCAATAAGACCCCTACTGCGCCCACAAGCAAGTCGGGACAGAAGTGCCTTTACTTCGATGGACCTCGAAGATTTTTTGCCCGAACCCAAGCATCGCCGTCTGGTGGAGTGGTTGACCACGCCACCAAAGGAGCGCGTCCCTGACAGTCAACGGAAGCTGGCTGAAGAGTTGGGTGTGGCTCCTCGTACTGTCCGTTCTTGGATGGCCCGAGATGACGTGCGGCGCGCCTGGGCCAAGATGTCGGAACACATTGTTGGTGACCCGTCAAAGGTGCAGGAAGTGTTGGAAACGCTTCGGGCTGTAGCTATCGACCCTGACCACCGCCAGTTCACCCAGTCAGCGAAGCTGTATTTGGAAGCGGTTGATGCGATTAAGCCTCCTGATCGCAATGTCGAAGTCAATTTGAGTTCTGAGGCAATTAGTGCTTTGTCTGATGACAAGCTTGAAGCGGTCATTGCAGAGCAGATCGCTATGAGCCGTGCTTCTGAGGTGTTGGGCGAGTCATGACTGCAAGAGTTCCTATTGGGTCGCTGCGTACCCCCGAAGAGATCCGTCGCGCCCTGCTGGGCTTATTTGAATCGTTGAAGGAAACAGACCAGACGATCACTCAGGTGGACGGAACGTCTACTGCGTACACGGACGCTAAGTCTGTCGCTGACCGTGCGTATGCCGATTCTCAGGACTCGGCGCAGGGTGTTATTGCTGCGGCGTACGCGGACGCTCAGGACGACCTGCATTCGGCTGATGACCGCGGATACACGGACGCTCACATCACTGACGCGAGTGCAGCGCACGCTGCGTCTGCTGTCTCGTTCGATGGCAGTCTGCTGTCTCCTGTGTCTCAGATTTGGCATCCGTCGTCTATTGACGACGTGCAGGACTCGCTGGTGACGTTGATCGCGGAGATTGACGGGCGCATCGAGGCTGGCGACGTTGACGCCATCATCGACGCCATTAACGGTTGGAATGCTGGCGATTCGCAACTGTCGAACCCTGACGTGTTTCAGACAGGTCTGATCGTTGCTGACGCCATAGCTTCTGGAGCGATTGTTGCTTCCAAGCTTGCGGCCAACTCGGTGGAGTCGGCCAAGATTGTCGCTGGGGCCATTGACGCCACCCACATTGCGTCTGGCTCCATTACGTCGGACAAGATCGTTGCAGGGTCGATTACCGCAGACAAAATTGACTCTGACGCTATTCAGTCGTCCAACTACACGATGTCGGGAGGCGTCGGTGTCTTTGCTGGCGCGGGCACGTTCCTTGACCTGTCCAACGGTGAGATCAAGTCGAAGAACATGATCGTTGACGCCAACGGGGTGTCTGCCAATGCGTTTGAGTTGCACTCCAATGGCTACGGACAGGTTGCAGAGTTTGGATTGAACGGGTTCGGTTCGTCAGGTGTGGGCTTCAACTTCAAAGACAGCTTCACGTCCCCGACAAAGGGGTCGGGTCTAGGCACTTTCGCTTTGCTGCCCGAAGCGATCTTTATGTATTCGTCGGGGGTAACTGGGGAGCAAGCTGGTTTCGATCTTGCTCACTCTGGTGAAGGTACTTGGCTAATTTCGGGCACTGCTGGTAGCGGGCAGGCGCAGATTGAGTCCGATGGCACATCGCTGGACATCAAGAAGCTGTCGGGCGAGATCAACATTTCTTCAAACAAAGCGAACTTTGAGTCCTACACAGGTTCGCAAACCATTTCGATTGGTGAATGGTCTAGCGGCAGCAATCACGCTGCTATCGAATCTCCGTCGATGTACATTTTGATGGGCAACAGTTCTTCTGCGGACTCGGCAACCTACATTCGCGGCAAGGGCACTGGGACGCTGCACTTAGGGGTGAACGGCAGTAACGACTTGTGGATCACGAACGGCGGCACGGTCAATACGGTCGGGGCGCTCAACGTGGCAGGCGTACTCACGGCCAACGGCCAAATAAAAACTGTGCAGTCTGGGTCGGAACAGATGCGGCTACAGAACACCACCAGCACCACACAAGGCCCGTACATTTCGCTTTACCATTCGACGGCCCGTATCGGTTACATGGGGTTCCCGAACAACGATGACCTGCACCTAAAGAACGAGTCATCGGGCGGGCACATCTATTTGTCCACCAACAACACCACTCGGATGATGGTGAACTCGTCTGGCAATGTCGGTATCGGCACCACCAGCCCCAACCAGAAGCTCTATGTAAGCGGCAACACGACCGTAACGGGACGTATCTACAACGGAGTCGGCACCCTTGCGGCACCTTCTTACAGCTTCAACGGGGACACAAACACTGGAATCTTCAGGAAAGCAA
>Ga0213869_10001735_pt1 | contig 15785 bp, 18 predicted proteins | sample PICome_10_FD_160083 | JGI IMG/M metagenome (GOLD analysis project Ga0213869, IMG submission 160083) | Coastal seawater microbial communities near Pivers Island, North Carolina, United States - PICO132 | ecosystem: Environmental > Aquatic > Marine > Coastal | place: USA: North Carolina...
GATGGATTGGTTTATATCTCTGATTTGTCTTGGACCAAGAAAGTGAAGCATCCGTCTGAACTTTTGACCTTGGCCGACGAGATCGAAGTTGTAGTATTGGAACTTGACGTAGAAGGTAGAAAACTAAGCCTAGGTCACAAGCAAACCCAAGAAAATCCTTGGGATAAATATGCTGATGAGTTTGCTTTGGATTCTATTCACAAGACCTCCATCACTGAAATCGTTGACAAAGGGGCAACCATTAAGTTTAACGAGGATGTGATCGCATTTGTTCCACAAAGACATATGGAGAAAGAAGATGGTTCTAAATTGACCAAAGGAGAGGAAGCCGAGTTTAAAATCATCGAATTCAATAAAGAGTTCAAGCGCGTTGTTGCTTCTCATACCAACTTGTTTAAAGAGCAAGAAAAGCTCAATTATAGCAGGGCTTCAAAGAAAGTCAAAGAAAATAATTCTGAAAGAACCACATTGGGTGATTTAGATGCTTTGGCAGACTTAAAGCAGAAAATGAAAGACAACAGCTAGGATAAATTATTATTCTTAAAGTTACAACCCTTCCTTTGGAAGGGTTTTTTTGTTGAATGGATTCATTAAAAAATGATACTTTTGTCCTATCAATAATTCCTAATGTCTCCCAGAGTACTGCTGTCTCATAAAAAAATAGAGATCATTCTCAAACGACTGGCCAGCCAGTTGATAGAAAAATTCAATGATTTTGATGAAGTAGTTTTGGTGGGTTTACAACCCAGAGGTATTCACTTGTTACATCGTTTGGTGGAACTGTTGGAAAACGATTACGGTCTCCAAAAAGTCATTAACGGAAAATTAGACATTACCTTTTTTAGAGATGATTTTAGACGATTTGACAAAACTCTCTCTCCTTCATCTTCTGATATGGAAGTACCCATAGAGGGTAAGTCTGTGGTGATCATTGATGATGTTCTCTATACGGGAAGAAGTATTAGAGCTGCATTGACTGCTTTGGATTATTACGGTCGTCCCAACGACATTCAACTCTTGGTTTTGATCGACCGTAGATTCAGTCGTGATCTTCCCATTCAGCCAGACTATATTGGCGTTCAAGTCGATGCTTTGGAAGGGGATAAAGTCAGGGTGGAATGGAAAGGACAATCAAAAGAAGACACCGTTTTTATTGAAAAAAGATAGAATATGGAACAGCTAAGTGTCGATCATTTATTGGGTATCAAATACCTCAGTGAGGCAGATATTCAGTTGATTTTTAATACGGCTGACCATTTCAAAGAAGTGATCAATCGTCCCATCAAAAAAGTACCCAGTCTGAGAGACATCACTATTGCCAACTTATTTTTTGAAAACAGTACCCGCACCAAGCTTTCCTTTGAGCTGGCTGAAAAGCGATTGAGCGCTGATGTGATCAACTTTTCCGCCTCCCAATCTTCTGTCAAAAAAGGAGAAACCTTGATAGATACCGTCAACAATATTTTGGCCATGAAGGTAGATGTGGTGGTAATGCGACATCCCAATCCTGGAGCGGCTTTGTTCCTCTCCAAAAATGTAGACGCCTGTATTATTAATGCTGGTGATGGTACCCATGAACATCCTTCTCAAGCCTTATTGGATGCCTATTCTATCAAAGAAAAACTGGGTGAACTGAAGGGAAAAAAGATCGCCATTGTGGGAGACATCCTCCATTCCAGAGTGGCCTTATCAAACATCTATGCCTTAAAAATGTTGGGAGCCCAAGTACAACTTTGTGGCCCTAAATCATTGATTCCAAAACACATTGAAGCTCTTGGAGTTGGGGTTAGTACGGATTTGATTCAAACCCTAAAATGGTGTGATGCTGTCAATATGCTCCGGGTTCAATATGAAAGAATGGATTTAAATTATTTCCCATCTACCCGCGAATATGCGCAACTTTATGGTCTAAACGCAAAAAAGTTAGGGAGTATTAAAAAGGAAATTGTTTTGTTGCATCCCGGCCCGATTAATCGGGGAGTGGAACTGACTTCCGATGTGGCCGACTCCAAAAATGCCATCATATTGGATCAAGTTGAAAATGGGGTCGCCATTAGAATGGCCATTATTTATCTGCTGGTTGCCAAACTAAATATTCCATCCACATGATCTCAGAAAATAAGGATACCCATTGGTACCTAAAACCTGAAAATAGCCAAGAGGATGCATTTGGTTTTGATTTGTTATCCTCCAACTTTAACTCTGATATAATTCTTGATTTGTCATCCTTTGAAACAATAGACGAGGCTATTGTATCGTCCCTAAACCATATCCACCAAGAGATTGTCAACAATGGTTTTTGTATGGTTGTTGTACTAAAAGAGATTCCAAATATCGCCAATATAGAATTACTAAATATTGTTCCTTCACTTATTGAGGCTGATGATTATATTCAGATGGAGCAAATTCAAAGAGATCTCGGGCTATCCATATGAAACTTAATATTCTCGGCTGTCATTCTGCAACGCCTTTAGAAAATGCCCATACCACCTCTCAAGTTTTGGAGGTCAAAGACCATATTTTTTTAATTGACTGTGGGGAGGGGACTCAGATTCAACTTCGGAATCAAAAAATTAAGTTCTCCAGAATCAAACATATTTTTATATCCCACCTCCATGGTGATCACTTTTATGGTTTGGTAGGTTTGGTCAGTACGTTCAGATTGCTGGGTAGGACAGCCGATCTTCATATCTATGGGCCGAAAGGGATAAAGGAAGTTCTTACACTTCAGCTTAAATTGGCCAATTCTTGGACGAATTACAATTTGTTTTTTCACGAATTGGAACAAGAAGAATCAGTCCTCATTTTCGAAGACGATTCACTCAGTGTTCATACCATTCCACTCGATCATCGTGTTTACACCAATGGCTTTTTGTTTGAGGAAAAGCCAGGACTAAGGAGGTTGGACAAAGAGAAAATCAAAAACTATGATATTCCTCATTACGATTTTCAGCAGCTAAAACTTGGTAAGGATTTGGTTTTAGAGGATGGAACAGTAGTCCAAAACGATAGGGTTACCCTGAATCCCAAACCCATTAAGCGCTATGCCTTTTGCAGTGATACGGCCTATAATGAGTCTATAGTCCCTTTGGTTGAAGGAGTAGATTTGCTTTATCACGAAGCCACTTTCCTAGATGCTCACGAAAATTTGGCTGAAAAGACCAAACACAGTACCGCAACACAGGCAGCAAAAATTGCCCAATTGGCAAAAGTTAAACGTTTGGTTTTGGGGCATTTTTCGTCACGTTATCGTGATAAAGACGGATTCTTAACAGAGGCTGCCCCCTTTTTTGATGAAGTCGAATTGGCTGCAGATGGTAAAACATTTGACATTTAGTCTGAGGGAATAATCGTAAATTTGCTCTATGAGCAGTAGAGAGACAAAACCTAAGTTGGCTGATTTACGCAAATCATACGACAAAGCAACCTTAGACCTCGATCACGTTAAAGACAATCCCTTACAGTTTTTTCAAACTTGGTTTTATGAGGCCAAAGAGGCAGATGATATTGATGAGGCCAATGCAATGAGTCTCACCACACTAGGGGATGATGGTTTTCCCCGAGCCAGAGTTGTATTGCTTAAGGACTTTTCTGAGGAGGGATTTGTGTTTTTTACCAACTACAATAGTGAAAAGGGAAAATCCCTTTTAAAACATCCCAAAGTTGGATTATCATTCTATTGGCCAAGTTTGGAGCGTCAAATCATCATCAAAGGAGAAGCCGAAAAATTGTCTGAAAATAAATCTGATCAATATTTTGAAACTCGTCCAAGGGGAAGCCAATTAGGCGCCCATGTCTCGCCTCAAAGTGAAGTCATCCCTGATCGAAAATTTCTCGAAGACCTTCAACTCCATTTAGACAAAAAGTTTGAAAATACAGAAATCCCCCGTCCAGATCATTGGGGAGGCATAGTGGTAAGACCCCATGAAATTGAATTTTGGCAAGGTCGTCCCAATCGCCTGCACGACAGAATATGTTGTTATATGGATGGTATTGATTGGAAAGCAAAACGTTTAGCTCCCTAAACTATGAAAGAACTCGTCGTCTTAAGGCATGCTAAATCCAACAGGGCTTATTTGGTTGATGACATCAATAGACCGCTTTCTCCAGAGGGTATGGAGAGAATCCAAAAGATTGCGCATCAAAAGAGTGACTTTTTTGACAAAGCGGAGATTATCGTTTCCAGTCCTGCCATTAGGGCTCTGCACACCGCTATGATCATGATTCGTGAATTGAATCTTCCGCTGGAAAAATTGAAGATTGACAACGCTCTTTATACTTTTTCCGGTTTTAGCGTTATAGACTATGTTTATGCTTTGGACGATCGGTGGACTAAAGTGGTTTTGGTAGGACACAATCCTGCTTTCACTGAGTTGATCAATCATTTTTCTGATGCAGGGATCAATCACCTGAGGACTGCTGGATGCGCTCAGATTACTTTTGTTGGAGATCAGTGGAGTAATCTATACAAGGGCGAGGTTGTATTGGGTCAAAAAAAAAATAATGTTTAACGGATATGAGCACAACACCCAAATACATCAATAGAGAAATCAGTTGGCTCGACTTTAACGCTCGCGTTTTACAAGAGGCCAATGATGAAAATGTACCCCTTTTGGAACGCCTTCGTTTTTTGGGTATTTTCTCCAACAATTTAGATGAATTTTTTCAGGTGCGATACGCCACCGTAAAACGAATTGCCCAATCTAGTAAAACAGGTAAAAGGGTTTTTGCAGGTAGAAGCGCAGAGGCATTGCTTAAAGAAATCACCAATAAAGTAATTGATCTTCAGGATGAAAGCCTAAAAATCCTCAACGGGATCTATAAAGAGATGGAGCGGGAAAACATTTTTTTTATCGATCAAAATGAGGTAAAACCCGAGCAGGAGGAGTTTTTAAAAAATTATTTTATTCAAAATGTCAACCCTGCATTGGTTACCATCATTTTATCCCAAAACAGGGAGCAAGATTTATCAACCAATAAGGCTTTTTTGATTATAACCATGACGCTTGACGAGGAATCGGAAGATCAAAATATATATGCCCTGATCGAGATTCCCAAAGACATTAAAAGATTTGTGGTTTTGCCAAAGAACAAGGATGGAAAGCAATACATAATGATGTTGGACGATTTGATTCGCTACCATTTTCATATGATCTTCAGCTTTTTCAAATATAAAACCATTCAGGCGCATATGTTAAAAATCACCCGTGATGCCGAATTGGATTTGGAAGAAGATGTATCCATTAGTTATGTTGAAAAAATAACCCTCAGTGTAAAAGATCGAATGATCAGTGATCCCGTCCGACTGGTTTATGACAAAGAAATATCGGAGTCAACCCTTCGCTTTGTGATGGAAAAACTCAATATAGCCTCTACTGACAGTCTCATTCCAGGAGGAAAGTATCACCAGCGCAGAGACTATATGGATTTCCCCAGTTTGGATCGCCCGGATTTACTGTATTCCTCTTTCCCTCCATTACCCCTCCCAGGGCTCAGTTTGGAGCAAAACATACTGGATGCGATTGATGAAAAAGATTATTTGCTCTATGCACCCTACCAGGACTTTTCTTATGTCAACAAGTTTTTGAGGGAAGCAGCATTAGACCCCAAGGTCAAATCAATAAAAATTACCATTTATCGATTGTCAAAGGCCTCTCATATTGCCAGTGCGCTGATCAATGCGGCAAAAAATGGTAAAAAAGTATTGGTTCAAATCGAACTTCAGGCTCGATTTGATGAGGAAAATAATATCAATTTCGCAGAACAACTCGAAGCCGCAGGGGTACAATTAATTTTTGGAATTCCTGGACTTAAAGTCCACTCCAAAATATGTGTCATCGAAAGGATGCACAAAAACAAAAACAGACGATATGGTTTTGTCAGTACTGGAAATTTTAATGAATCCACAGCCAAGATTTATACTGATTACACTCTATTTACTTCCAATCAAAAAATACTCAAAGAGGTCAATAAAGTCTTCAATTTCCTTGAAGTGAGTTATAAAATCAAGAAGTACAAACACCTGATCGTATCTCCTCATTATACCGCTTCTACCATATCCAAATTGATCGATAATGAAATTGAAAATCACAAAAAAGGACTTCCTTCCGGAATTTCCCTAAAACTGAATAATATTACAAATTATCCTTTGGTAGATAAATTGTATGAGGCCAGTCAAGCTGGAGTCAAGATCAAAATGATTGTCAGGGGTATTTGTTGTTTGATTCCCGGAGTAAAAGGCTTGAGTGAAAACATTACTGTGATAAGTGTAGTGGATAAGTTTTTGGAACATCCTCGTGTATTTATTTATGAAAATGCAGGAGATAAGAAAATATACTTGTCTTCCGCCGATTTTATGACACGAAATATCGAAAATAGGGTGGAAGTGGCCTGTCCTGTTTATGATGAAGATTTACAACAGCAAATCTTAGATACTTTCAACCTTTCTTGGAAGGATAATACCAAAGCCAGAATTGTAAATCAAAATCCACAAAATAAAATGGTACTCCCGCAATCGGGAGAAACCGCTCAACGGTCTCAATGGACCACTTACGCATATTTTAAAAACAAATTGAATTCATAGGATTTGAAGATTAAAAAGTTTGCTGCAATTGATATTGGTTCCAATGCCATGAGGTTATTGATTTCAAATGTCATCGAAACCAAAGAAGCGGTTCACTTTCAAAAAAATGCTTTGGTCAGGGCTCCTATACGTTTGGGAGAGGACTCTTTTACCTTGGGTGAAATATCCAAAAAAAGTCTCAAACGGATGATCAGGGCAATGAAAGCCTTCAAGCTTTTGATGAAAGTTCATGGGGTTTCTCACTACCAAGCGTATGCAACTTCTGCATTGAGAGAGGCTAACAACAGCAGTGACGTTGTCGAAAGCGTGAAAAAAATGACTGGGATCAAAATAGAAATTATTGATGGAAGGAAAGAGGCCGAAATCATTTCCAACAGTAAGATATCTGATTTTTTAAATACCCAAAAAACCTTTCTCTTCGTTGACGTTGGGGGAGGGAGTACCGAATTCACTATTATCAATGAAGGAAAACGGGTTTGTTCTAAGTCATTCAAAATCGGTACTGTTAGACTGATCAACAATCTGGTGGATGACAGAATTTGGGAAGCGATTAAAAATTGGATCATTAAAAATGCCAAACCCTATCACAAAATAACCTTGATGGGGTCGGGTGGAAACATCAACAAGCTCTTCAAGTTATCCAACATTAAAGAGGGAAAACCTTTGTCGGTCATCAAGCTCAATCAGATTTTTTTGGAACTGGAGTCACTCAGTTATGAGGATCGAATTGTAAAATTTGAGCTGAATCCAGACCGAGCAGATGTAATCATTCCCGCAGCAAGAATCTATCTTAAAGCATTGGAATGGAGTGGAGGGCAAAGAATTTATGTACCCAAGTTTGGACTTTCGGATGGAATGATCAAGTACATGCACAAGAATAAGCGTAAAAAAGTCTAAACCTACATGGTTTTTCCCTTTGTTCAATGAGATCTTAAATGGACCTCAAACCAAAGTTTCTTAAACGCCTACCGACTGCTCTAGACCGAACAGCAGAGACACTACCTATATTATCCTTTTTCTCCGATCTGAGCTGTAATTATTGATTTTAGTAAATATCAAATGACTTGATGTTAAATGAATTATATATTTATCCCACTAATGGATTTTTAAAATAAATCCCTATTTTCTGATACCCAAATCAGACTATTACCATGAAAAGCTTACGGCTTTTTCCCAGAATTTGTTTCCTTAAAGAGATCGTAAATATCGGTTGTGATCTACCGTTAAGGGTTTGTGGTACCGATATTCCCTTTATTCAGATATTACTCAGCCACAGGCGTTTAAAGAGAACAGGGCCTTATATAAGCCGCATAACTTTTCAAAATTTAAAAAGTCCTACAGGACTGATCAATAAGAATTTAGAGGCAAATAACATTGATCGATGGAAGTTTATAATTCCTAATTGGTCTTTTTTTATTTATCGACAACCTTATAGAACAGGAATATTATGAAAATAAAATTTCAGATGTTCAGGAAAATAATATTTTGGTCCGCTTTTACCTTTACAATTTTGGTATTGAGTAATTTGTTTTTGTGGGAATATTTGAAGGATATTTTTAAAGATAAATATACCATACCTGATATTAAACTCTTCTATTTCAGTTTGTTTCCCGACTTTCTTGAGGATAAAGTATTAACTAAAATCAATTTTTATTTATCCACTGCATTAGTCATAGTATACAGTATATTGATTTTTATTCAAACTAAAATTGCCCTATTCAAGACTGTATTATTAGTGCTGCTTATGATATTAAATTTACTTTTAATGTTATTGATGCTTTTTTGGAAATATTTTTAATAATTGAAAGTAATGTTTAACCTAGGAGATTAGTAGAATAAAATTCAAATCCTAACTTGATACCACTAATACTTTTTTTATTGTAAAAGGTAAGTCCTAACCGTGCATCGTTTCTTTTTTCCCCAGTTTTGCCATCAGTTGCGCTTCAAACTCCAACAAGTCTTCCCATTTTTGATGGACTAATTTTTCATCTTCACCATATTGACGCGCCAGTTTTAAAAAGAGGGTATAGTGATGGGCTTCACTGATCATTAGCTTTTTGTAAAATTTCTGGAGTGCTTTATCGGCAATCGATTCCGACAACAGCCTGAAACGTTCACAACTTCTGGCTTCAATTAAAGCAGCGTAAAGCAATTGATGAACCAATTGATCCATTCGACTTCCTCCCTTTGGGAAAAACTTGTGTAGATCTCCAACGTATTCATCTTTGCGTTCTCTTCCCAATACCCATCCTCTTTCGCGTATGAGTTTGTGAACCATTTCAAAATGACTCAATTCCTCCTGTGCTAATGCAATCATGGCTTCAACCAGATCCGTTTCTTCAGGATATCTAACGATTAATGAAATAGCAGTACTGGCTGCCTTTTGTTCGCAAAAAGCATGGTCGGTCAATATTTCGTGTATGTTTTTTTCGACGATGTTCACCCAACGTGGGTCAGTGGGAAGTTTGAGTCCAAGCATGGCAGTGTTTTAAAGATCTAAATCAAATTCATTTTTTAGCACTTCGATATCGGGGTTTATTTTTTTTAGGTATTCGTATTTATCTTTAACGCCATAAACATATTCTTCATTTTTTTGTGCTTCTACCTTGATTTCGAAAGAGATTTTATAGTTATTCAAAGCCTCACTAAGGTAGGCGAGAAGGGGTGTTAGTTCTTTGGTCAATTCAACTTTACTGAGGGAACTCGAAGTTTTCAATAGTATTTTATGTTCCCCTAAAAGTTCAGGTTGACTCATTTCCAATAGGGCAGCGATATTGTTTTCCCCTAGGTTGTTTTTTTTCTCACTGTAAGCCTTCCAAAGTGTCGAGAGGGTCTCTTGGGTGAATTTATCCTGGGCCTCATTAACGGCAGTTTTCTTGGAGGATAATCTTTTTTCTGCTTCTTTTTTTAACCCAATACTGGATAGGGATAGGCTGGAAACACCTGCTGCTCTTGTAGATTCGATATTGATTTTGGGAGGAGTATAAACTTGTTTTTTTTCTGGTGTTGGCGGTGTTGATTGCTTTTGCGTTTGATTTTCTTTAGGGGGTGTATATTCAGCGGGTGGTTCTGCAACTACCGACTCTTGCTGGACGGAGGTCACTGGGCTTCGCCCTTTAAAGTGGCTCAGCGGGATGATAAATTGGTTTACTTTTCCCCGAAAAGGAGAGAGGCCATTTGCATGAGACATAATTCAATCAACAATCTTTTGTTTTTGGTATTTTTATAATCCAGTTCACACTTACTGGCCAAATCAATCGCATTTAAAAGTAATGGCAGTGGTGCTTTGGCCGTCTGTTCCTTAAACTTTTCCTCGGTACTACTGCTGACTTCGAGCAAATGAAGGGTCTTATTTTCTTTGCTGACCATCAAATTTCTGAAATGGGTTCCCAATCCTGTAATGAACTGTAATTCATCGAATCCTTTTTGGAGCAATTCGTCAAAAGCCAACAGTAGTGCTGGGATATCATGGTCTAGAATTAATGCTGTAATGGAAAAAAAGGTCTCATGATCCAGTACATTGAGGTTTTCAGACACTGATTTTACGGTCAGACTACGGTCGGTAAAACTGACCATTCGGTCATAGATGGACAGCGCATCTCTGAGCGCACCGTCTGCTTTTTGGGCGATCAAATCCAAAGCCTCCTCTTCAAATTCTATTTTTTGATCCTCTGCTATTTTTTGTAAATGTTCTTTGCAATCTTTGACACTGATCCTCTTGAAATCATAAGTTTGACATCGAGAGAGTATGGTAGGGATGATCTTTTGTTTTTCTGTAGTGGCCAGAATAAAAATGACGTGCTTTGGGGGTTCCTCCAAGGTTTTGAGAAAAGCATTAAAGGCTCCTATGGAAAGCATGTGTACCTCGTCAATGATATAAATCTTATGGGTACCCACTTGTGGAGGTATTCTCACTTGCTCGTTTAGGGAGCGGATATCGTCAACAGAATTATTGGAGGCGGCGTCTAACTCAAAAATATTAAAAGCGAAATCGTCATCAGTATTGTTTTTGCCTTGACTGTTGATTTTTTTAGCTAAAATACGCGCACAAGAGGTTTTGCCTACCCCTCTTGGACCACAAAACAGTAGGGCTTGTGCCAATTGATTTTTTTCGATGGCGTTTTCCAATGTCTGGGTAATGGCTTTTTGACCCACTACTTCCTCAAAAGTTTGAGGGCGATATTTTAAGGCCGAGACAATGTAAGTTTCCATATCTAGTAGTGTATAAACAAAGATAAAAATTGAAAAATGTCCCGGCCGGACTCGAGTAACAATTTCACCCTAAATTATCAACAAAAGACTAACTTTGCATTCGGCAGGCTGTCTTATTGCTCTTGTTTACAAGAGAGGAAAGTCCGGACACCACAGAGCAGTATAGCGGGTAACACCCGTCGTTCGTCTAGGCGAATAGGACCAGTGCAACAGAAAGCAAGTACAGTTCGGCTGTAGTGAAATCAGGTAAACTCTATGCGGTGCAACGCCAAATAAGATTGCGCTTGAGGACGGCTCGTCCGATGTAATTGGGTAGGCGGCTAGAATGTTGTAGCAATACAACATCCAGATAAATAATAAGACTCGACAGAATCCGGCTTACAGGCCTGCCTTTTTTTATTCTTCAAAAAAACTAAATACGTTACTGCCGTATTTTCTGGATTGGCTGAACTTTGGGTGTTGTTCAAATTTCTCTTGATCACTATGTTCTAGGATCAATAGTCCTTGCTGTTCTAAAAGTTGATTGTCAAAAACCTTTTCAATGATCTCAATGTATTGTTGAGTACCCAAATCATAAGGAGGGTCGGCAAAAATCAAATCGAATTGCATTTTTACAACAGACAAATATTTTAAAGCATCCATCTGAGTCAGCTGAACAGAAAGCTCTAAAGATTCGGATGTCTTACGGATGAAATCAAGACACATCTTGTTTTGATCTACTGCGGTGATGTTTTTGACTCCTCTAGAACCAAATTCATAGCTGATGCTTCCAGTTCCAGCAAACAGATCCAGAACCGCCATATTTTCCCAATGGTATTGGTGTTGAAGTATATTGAACAAAGCTTCTTTTGATCGGTCGGTAGTAGGGCGAACGGGTAGTTTTTTGGGGGCAGTCAGTCTTCTGCCTTTGTGAGATCCGGAAATGATTCGCATCAGTCAAAAAGATTGATGAAGTAGGGGGCAGGATGCTCTCTTTCGTCAAACATTACAAAGCCTTCTTGGTCTGCAAATGTTATTTTTTCGTGATAGTGACTCAAGGCCTCATAATATTTTTTATATCGAACATATTTGCCGAAAAACAAGATGTCAAAGGCTTCTGGAGATAGGGACAATTCCTCGGCGACAGCCAATACAAAATAAAGAAAACCATCTTCATTCTGGTAGGGATAAGTATTGAAAAGCAATAGTTCTTTTCCCTTGAAAACCAAAAGATCAAATTGATCATCTTGCATATGAAGATTCATCACTATGGAGTCGTCTGTATTGTTTACCCTCGAACTCAGGTCGTAAAGAATTTGGGAATAGTGGGTAAAGCGGATCTCTTTAAAATAATGTTGTAAAGTTTTTTCTATTACGGTGTCAACGGGATAAAGGACTTTGATCTGCTCGTCTTTTGATTCTTTTTCTTCGATGGAATGAGTTTCCTGAAGAGAAACGTTATAATTGAGATAGGTGTGTTTTTGGGCAGGGTTATAGAGTGTTTTGGGAACAAAAGTGGCACTTTGGTCAAAGTGAATGCCTATAATTTTTTTACTTTCCAAAAAGGAATGCGATTCCAGTAATTTTTCAAAGTCATCTCCCTTAACAATACTGTGCGTTTCAAACTTAAAAAAAGGACGGGCGTTGGGGGTACAAAAAGAAAATCCATCCTTAAAAAGTTGGATGGACAGTTCTTTCTCTTGTATGATGGTTTTATTGAACGGCATCGAAAATAGTGGGCCAGTTTCCATTGGTACTTACTTCGGTAAGGGAGCCCAGTATGATCGAGGGACCATTAACTCCATCTACGGAAACGGTCTCATTTTCAATTTTTATCAAATCTTTATCCTGATCGTGAAGAATCACATCCTTGGCAACTTTTACTTCAAAAACAGGCACTCTATATCCATTCTTGTCTACGATGTCTGCATTGATATCAAATTTTGCATCGATCCCCTCTACAGGAACTGTAGCAAAATTTTTATAAACGTTAGAATTTTTGAACAATGAGTCCTTCACAGGAACAAATCCCAAGGTATCTACTACCACTACCTCGCGGAGCATATCGATCCTGTATGTACGATCGTATTCCATGTAGGAAGAATCTCTCTTTTGAATTAGTGTAAATATACCGTTGTCAATAAATTTGACCAAACTGTCAAAATTATTGCTGTAGATTCCATTTACGTCTTTGTGGGCGATTTGTGCTTTTCGAATCAGTTTTAACTTATTGATAACAACTGCATAGCGTTCGTTCTTCGTTTTGTTGAAGTTGATCGGCCCGTTGATTGAGTCATAAATCTTGTAACTAAAAAAAATGGCAAGGATCCAAAGTACAGCTTGAAGCGCTAGTTTCATGGTTTATTTATTTTTACTTCCAACAAATCTACAATTTTTTTTGAATCGTTAAAGTTTTACAAATGAATTATCTTGTGAGAAAATAAGCCATATGTCAAACCCGTCTTTCCATAACATTCTTTCTGAAAAGTTCAGGTTTGAACCAACGCCTTCCCAAGCCAAAGGATTTGAAAAAATCGCTGATTTTCTATCCGAAACTTCCAAGGATTCACTTTTATTGATCAAGGGGTATGCAGGAACCGGTAAAACGACAATGATTGGTCATTTGGTTCAGCAATTGGGGCGCATCCAAAAAAAATCCGTGTTGATGGCTCCTACGGGTAGAGCGGCCAAAGTACTTTCTGCCTATGCTGGAAAAAGCGCCCTCACCATTCACAAGAAAATATATTTTCCCAAAGTAGATAGCGGGGGAACAGGGGTACAGTTTACACTGAAGGAAAACAAACACACCAATACGGTCTTCATTGTGGACGAATCCTCGATGATAGGGGATGACAGACAACAAAGTAAACTTTTTGAAAATGGATCTTTGCTGCATGACTTGGTGCATTATGTAACCAATGGTGAAAAATGTCAATTGATTTTTGTGGGAGATACGGCCCAACTGCCGCCAGTCAACTTGGGTCTCAGCCCTGCATTGGATGAAGAGGAATTGGAGGCCCAGTTTAATACTACCGTTTATAGTGTTACCCTCGATGATGTGGTTCGGCAACAAGCCGAATCTGGGATTTTATTCAACGCCACTAACATAAGAGAGCTACTCGTTGAAGATCAATTTGAGGGATTTAAATTTCAGTTGGACGACTATAAAGACGTTCTACGGATCATTGAGGGCAATGAATTTTTGGAACTGCTAAACAATGCACTAGATGAGGATGGAATTGACCAAACGGTCTTGATCGTTCGTTCCAATAAAAGGGCTAACCTTTATAATAAAAGCATACGAGAACGCATTCTGTTTTTAGAATCTGACTTAGCAGCGGGGGATCAACTGATGGTGGTCAAAAACAATTATTTTTGGTTGGGGTCGGATTCTCAGCCAGGTTTTATTGCCAATGGGGATGTGATTCGAATCAACCGGATCAAAAAATTTGTGGATCGTTATGACATGAAATTTGCCGAGGTAAATGTGTCGATGGTAGATTATCCTAATGAACCTGCTTTTGAGACGGTGTTGTTGTTGGAAACACTAAACAGTGAGACAGCCAACTTAGGTTATGAACAGTCACAACTGCTTTACCAAAAGGTATCAAAGGATCACGTCCATGAAAAATCTAAATACAAACGTTTTTTAAAGGTCAAAAACGACCCCTATTTTAACGCCCTACAAGTAAAGTACTCCTATGCCATCACTTGTCACAAGTCTCAAGGAGGACAATGGAAAAATGTTTTTGTGGAGCAACCCTATCTGCCCGAAGGCCCCAATAAAGACTATTTTAGATGGCTTTATACGGCGATTACCCGTGCCAAAGAGCGTTTGTATTTGATCGGTTTTGGGAAGGAGTTTTTTTAAAGACCGTTTTTTTGTTGTAAAAACCTCAAAATCACTACCCAATTTTTAAAATTTGTCCTTTCTTTTGCAGTAATGAAAATAGTTTCGATAATACCAGCGCGATATGATTCCATGCGTTTCCCTGGTAAGCTGATGCAACAGTTGGGTGACATAACCGTCATTTTAAGAACCTATCAAAATGTAGTGGCTACTGGTCTTTTTGACGAAGTGTTGGTGGCTACTGATAGTGATTTGATCTTTAAGGAAATTTCTGACAACGGAGGTCGAGCCCTAATGACCCGAAGGGATCATCAATGTGGTAGTGATCGCATAGCCGAAGCGGCATCGGGTACGGAAGCAGATATTGTAATTAATGTTCAAGGAGATGAACCTTTTGTGGATGGTGACAGTCTAAAAAAACTAATCGAAGTCTTTAAAGACGACCCCAAAAAAGAGATTGCTTTGGCTTCTTTGATGACACCACTTCATGAGGCCGAGGAGGTCGAAAACCCCAGTGTGGTCAAAGTAATCGTTGATCTCAATAATTTTGCACTTTATTTTTCTCGATCCCCCATTCCTTTTGATCGCGACAACGAACAATCTCCACCCTATTATAAACACGTAGGGGTTTATGCCTTCAGAAAGCAAGCCTTGATAGAGTTTAGTGAGCAAGAGATGACCCCTTTGGAGTCGGCTGAAAAAATAGAATGCATCCGTTATCTCGAACACGGAAAAAAAATTAAAATGGTGAAAACCCTGAAACTCAACTTTGGAATCGATACCCCCAAAGATCTAGAGCGAGCAAAAGCCCACTTAAAGCAATTGAATTCCGAATGATTTCACATCTGGCAAAATTTATTTTTTTTCGCCTGATGGGGTGGAGTATTGAAGGAGATTTTCCTCCATTAAAGAAATTTATCGTTGCCGTGTTTCCCCATACCCGAAATATGGATTTTATCATTGGGGTTTTGACCCGTGCGGTGATTAATAAAAAAATAAGTTATGTGGGAAAAAAAGAACTGTTTAATCCCCTTACGGGTTGGTTTTTTAGTGCTTTAGGGGGAACTCCCATCAATCGCAATTCCAAAGAAAATAAAGTATTGGCCATCGCACAAATTTTTAAGGAAAAGGACACTTTTCGATTGGCGATTGCTCCAGAGG
>Ga0213869_10001744_pt1 | contig 15758 bp, 14 predicted proteins | sample PICome_10_FD_160083 | JGI IMG/M metagenome (GOLD analysis project Ga0213869, IMG submission 160083) | Coastal seawater microbial communities near Pivers Island, North Carolina, United States - PICO132 | ecosystem: Environmental > Aquatic > Marine > Coastal | place: USA: North Carolina...
ACAATTTGCAAGACACTACTCAAGGTGTTTGCAATTGCTTTCTTTACCCAAGTGGCCTATGCAGAGGTAACTCTTAAACTTGGTACTACGGGTAGATTAGGTATGCCAATTGGTGATGCAATAGATCAAGCATTGATACCAGCTTTAGCAAAAGCCTCTGGTGGTAAGATGAAAGTTGAACCTCATTATCAAAAAAGTTTGTGTGCTGAACAAAAATGTGGTGAACAAGCTAACCAAGGGCTTATAGCTCTATGGACTAGCTCTACAGCAAACTATGGTAATTTTGGACCAGAGTTAGCAATTTTTGATTTGCCTTTCATTTTTAAATCATTGGAAGATGCAAAAAGAATATCAGATGAATGGTTAGCTGAAAGACAGTGTAAACTGGCTCTTGAAAATGCTGGTCATATTTGCCTTTCTGTATATTCAAGTGGTGGATTTAGACAGCTTGGTAATGCAACTAAACCAATTCATGTTCCTGGTGATATGAAGGGACTTAAATGGCGTACCACTAAAAGTCCAGTTGAGTTTATGCTAGTTAAAAATTGGGGTGCAACTCCAACACCTTATGACTGGAGCCAGTTATACTCAGGCCTACAGTCAGGTGTAGTTGAAGGACAGTATGTTGCTAGTCCTTGGCAGCACGTAGCTAAACTTCATGAAGTTGCAAAATACTTCACTGAGATTGGTGGTATGTGGTCAGGAAACATTTTAGCGATGGATGCAAAGCAGTACAATGCATTGTCTGATCAACAGAGAAAATGGTTACATGAAGCAGCTGATGCTTATGGAGAAAAAGTAAACCAGTTAGACAACGCTTGGATCAAGAATGGAGAAGATGCAATTAAAGCATCTGCAAAAGAATGGTATGTACCATCAGAAGCGGAAATGTCTAAATGGAGAGAAGGTGCGATTGGTGCTTGGTTAGATGCCAAGGGAACTTTTGAACCAGAGGTAGCTAAAAGAGTGCTTCTAGAACAAGGAATGGATGGATTTGTAGCTCAGTTAGAGAAAGCTGGGGCTCTGTAAATCGTTCAACAAAAAAATATGTAAAGATCATTTGGTTCAATTTTTAGAACTAGATGATCTTTACCTTAAACAATTCATAACATATAAGTATCTATGGAAAGTATTATTCTACTCGTAGTACTCCTTTTTCTAATCTTATTGGGAGCTCCTATTGGTTTCATATTAATACTAATACCATTTGTTTATATTTTATTTACTGACGCTGTACCGCTTGTTTTGATTCCTAGTCAAATGTTTAATGCTATCGACTCGGTTCCATTAACTGCAATTGCATTCTTTATGTTGACAGGTGAGTTAATGACAAGTGCAACGATTACTGATCGTTTGGTTGCTTTGAGCAGAGCATTAATTGGACGAATAAGAGGGGGTTTGGCCCAAGTTAATGTTCTTGTGAGTATGTTTTTTGCAGGGATGAATGGTTCCGTCGTAGCAGATACAGCTACTGTTGGAGCATTAGTTTTACCAGCTATGAAAAAAGCTGGTTATCCTGCAGCGTTTTCAGCTGCAGTTACAGGTGTAAGTTCTACGATAGGGGGAATAATTCCACCTAGTATCATGATGATTGTGCTTGCTAACTCAACTGAGATTTCAATTGCAGCATTATTTGCAGCTGGGATTATTCCAGGAGTGCTAATAGGAATTGTGATCATGATAATTAATCATTACTTCGCAGTTAAATATAACTTCGAGCGAAGTGATCAACCATTTTCAATACGTCGAGCCGGTAAAGAATTATATCGTTCCTCGTTCGCCCTTTTGATACCTCTAGTTTTAGTGGGCTCAGTAATGGGAGGGGTTGCATCGGTTGTTGAGGCTGGTGCTATCACAGCAATGGTTGCATTATTTACAGGTGTTTTCGTTTATCGAACTATTAAATGGAAAGATTGTACTGGTGCTTTTCGTCGAGCATTCCGTAATTCGGCAATGGTTTTTATCATCATAGCAGCTTCTGGACCCTTCAGTTGGTTACTTACCTCTCTAGGTGCAATCGGTGATCTTGAACAATGGCTTTTAAGTCTAACGGAATCTCCGATTATTTTTATTTTAGCTGTAATATTATTCATTTTTCTTCTTGGAACGGTAATGGACTCTGCGGTAAACATTATTATAGTTGGTCCAGTACTAGTTAATGTTATGGCTCAAGCCGGCTTTCCTGAAGTTCAAGCAGCTATCGTTGTAATAGTTGGTTTCTTGATAGGATCAGTAACACCACCTGTTGGTGTCGCTTACTTTACTGCTGCAACAATAGCCAAAGTACGTTTAGAAAAAGTGGCTATTGCATTAATTCCTTATTTAGTCGGGCTATTTTTACTTTTATTTTTTATTCTTGTTGTTCCAGAGTTGACTATGTTTCTTCCAAACTTATTGAGCAGTTAATGATATGTTAAAATTTTTTAATAACTTTGACCGTTTTATCCATCGTATGCTGGAAGCTATGTGCTCCCTATTTTTAGCTTCGATGGTTGGTTTCACTCTTTATAACGTTATCATGAGATATGTTTTTAATAACCCTCCTGTTTGGGGTGACCTGCTAACAGTATTAAGTAATATTTGGTTAATGTTTATAGCACTTTCTCTAACAGCTAGAGATAATGAACACATAGCTTTAAATTTAATTTATGAAAAACTACCAAATAAACTGTCACTTTATATACGACAGTTCTGGAAAATTATGATTATGGTAATTGGTATAGTCTTAATGATTTATGGAGTTGAACTTGTAGAAGGTATGCGTGGGAAGTATTGGGAGATGTGGTATTTTGAAATTAGTTTTCAAGGTATTGAGTTCAAAGAGAATTATATGCCAAAGAAATATGCGGTTGCAATCTTGCCGCTAGCTGGTTTTTTGACAACCATTGGTGCTGCTATTAGTTTTGTGAAAAAGACCTAGTTTTTTGGATTAACCATCAATAATTACTGCTACTATTAAGTTTAAAAGACAAGGTTATATCTATCTTTTATAACTTTATTTCCTTTGACTCGCTTTATTCATTCGCGTTAGACTTATTTTTTAAATTAATAGGAGAGAGATAATGAGAATAATTAAAACTACACTTGTAGCTGGACTTATTTCTATATTTGCAACTTTTTCATCATTTGCAGAAAAAGTGAAAATAGGAGATCCAGGTTGGACAGGTGCTACAGCTATTGCTAATTTATTAGCAGCAGTTGTTAATGATAAAATGGGTGGAGAAGCAGAACTTGTTCCAGGTAATAATACTGCTATCTATGGTGCAATTGATAGAAGCAAAGGTGAAATAGAAGTTCACCCTGATATTTGGTTACCAAACCAACAAGCTTATACAAATGATTTAGTTCCAAAAGGAACTTTAAAATTAAGTAGCAAACCATATGAAGGAAACCAAGGTTATTGTGTTTCTCAAAAATTTGCGAAAAAATTTAACATCACTGCAATTGAAGATTTAGGAAGACCTGAAGTTGTTAAAGCTATGGATAGTGATGGCAATGGTAAAGGTGAATTTTGGATTGGTGCAGATGGTTGGGCGTCAGCTAATGTTAATCAAGTTAAACTAAGAGATTATGGTTTATATGATGCAGGAATTGAGCCAATCAGAGCAGCAGAAGCTGTTAAAAATGCAAGAGTGCTTGACTCTATTAAAAAAGATGAAGGTTATGCATTTTATTGTTACAAGCCACATGCAATTTGGGGAATGGCTGATGTAGTTATGTTGGAAGAGCCAAAATTTGATCCAGCTAAATACAAAATGGTACAACCTAAAGAGGATGCTGACTGGTACAAAAAATCTTATGTTGCTTCGAAAGATGCGCTTAAACAAATTCAAATTGGTTGGGGTACTTCTTTAGAAAGTAAATCTCCAGCTATTGTTGAGTTTTTTAAGAACTTTCAATTAACTGCAGACGATGTATCGGCTATGGCTTATGCAATTTCAGTTGAGAAAAAACAACCAGCTGATGTAGCAAGAGCTTGGATGAAAGCTAACAAATCAACAGTTGATGGTTGGTTAGGTCTTTAATCTAAATAAAATAAATTATTTATACTCGGCAATTTTATATTGCCGGGTATATTTTCCTAAATAAAAGAGAGTTAAATGGATTCTTCTGGATCAGCTATTAAAATTGAAAATGTTTGGAAAGTGTTTGGTAACACTTCGAACGAAGCATTAGATGCTATCCAAAATAAAAAAATTTCTAAAAACGAAGCCTTGGAGAAATATAACTCAGTTATAGGTGTATCTGACGTTTCTTTTGATGTTAAGCAAGGTGAAATATTTTGTGTAATGGGCCTTTCAGGTAGTGGAAAATCAACATTAGTTAGACATATTAATAGACTTTTAGAACCAACATCTGGCAAGATTTTAATTAATGGTCAGGATGTAATGACGCTTGATAGAGATAATTTACAAGAATTAAGAAATAAAAAAATTGGCATGGTATTTCAAAACTTTGCACTAATGCCTCATAGATCTGTTGTAGATAATATAGCGATGCCTCTTGAAATAAGAGGGGTAAGTAAAAATGATAGATTGGATGCAGCTAATAAAATTTTAGATATTGTAGAATTACAAGGTTGGGGAAATAAATTTGCACATGAATTATCAGGTGGTATGCAACAAAGAGTAGGGCTTGCAAGAGCCCTAGCAGCAGATCCAGATTTTTTATTAATGGATGAGCCTTTTAGTGCATTAGATCCTTTAATAAGAAGACAACTTCAATCTGAGTTTATTAAACTTTCAAAACAAATGAAAAAAACAACTGTTTTTATTACTCATGATTTAGATGAAGCTGTAAGAGTAGGTCATCGAATTGCTATTATGAGAGATGGGAAAGTAATTCAAATTGGAACTCCAGAAGAAATCGTAGTAAGCCCAGCAGATGACTATGTTGCTGATTTTGTCAAAGGTATTTCTAGACTAAAAGTTGTTCAGGCTAAATCAATAATGCAAACTGTTGAAAATTTTGAAAATAAAAATGGAAAAATTACAAATGATTTAGAAATTGTTAATGAAAGTGATTTATTGAGTAAACTTATTGAAACATCAGCATCTAGAGATAAGCCAATAATTGTAAATAATAATCAAAATAAAATCGTTGGTGTTATATCGCAGTCAGATCTTTTAAAAGCAGTTATTGAAGGAGAAGATGGTGAGTAAAGAACTTAACAATCCTTCAAGATCTCAATTAATAACTGATTTTGTCAAAACAAATCCAGAATATTATATTGAGAAATTCCAACAAATAGGTAGTAAACCTACTTTTTCTTTTTCATTTAATCTATATGCAGCAATTCTTGGACCAATTTGGTTTGGAATGAGAAATATTTGGAATTGGGCTTTAACATTTCTAATTATTGAAACTTTTTCTGTTGTTCAAATAATAAGAGGTTTATTTGGGAATATTACAAAAGATGCTATTCAAAAAATTGAACAAGTCCAATCAACAATTGCATTTAGAAATAAACAATTAGAGGCAGCTATTACAAATAATCCTGACAAAGTTGACGTCTATAAAAGAAATATCAAATCACTAGAAGACGCTATGCAAGGTTATATTGATGAAGTCAGTAGAATTGAAGCTTCAGCCATCTGGATAACAATTTTTGGAATAGCACTTTTAATTTCAATTAAGATTGTCCAAGGTGTTCTTGCAAACTCTAAATTAGAAAAAAGATATTCTGAATGGTTATCTGACAAATCAATAAGCCCTGGTATGCAAACTAAAAACTATATTTTAAGTACAGTTTTTGCTTCTGTAATTATGTTCTTTTCAGTAGTGCACTACAGTTTTCCAGGTTTAATTGTAATTATGGATGAATTTCCAACCCATCCAGATATCAGGTTAACTTCTATTGCCTGGGTAGAAAAAATTTTTAATTATGCTGTGTTAAAAGGGGATGCATTATTTACTGCAATTACAATTGGTATTAGATCTGTTTTAGATTTTTTAGAATTATTATTTGTCAAAACACCTTGGATAGTAATCATAACTGCAATAGTAACTTTAACAGGGTTATCTGCTGGCCCTAGAGCCGCAATCTATTCAGCTGGTTTTTTATGTTACATGGGTTTTTTAGGTTTTTGGGTTAAAGCAATGACAACACTAGCTTTACTTGGAACAGCAGCAATTTTAAGTATCGCAATTGGAATACCGCTTGGGATTTTTTGTGCAAGACGTCAAAGATTTTATTCAATGATAAGACCAATAATGGATTTTATGCAAACAATGCCTGCGTTTGTATTCATGATCCCAGTAATTGCATTCTTTGGAACAGGAAAAGTTGCAGCAGTTATAATTACAATGATATTTGGTGGAACTCCTGTTGTTAGATTAACAGTACTTGGATTAAGAGGAGTGCCAGAGACAATCAGGGAAGCTGCAATAGCTTACGGTGCAAGTAAATGGTATTTACTTAGAAAGGTGGATTTACCTTTAGCTACTCCATCAATTTTAGCAGGTGTAAACCAAACTGTAATGTTAAGTTTAGCAATGGTTGTAGTTGCATCACTAATTGGAGCAAAAGGTTTGGGACAAGATGTTCTTGAGGCACTTCAATATGCAAATGTTGGTCAAGGTATTCTTGCGGGTGTTGCAATATTATTTGTAGCATTAATCTTAGATAGGGTTGTTCAAGGTAAAAAAAGAGTTTAATAAAAACTAATGGAATATCTAATATTAGGTTTCTTAACTGGTTTAAGTCTTATTCTTGCAATAGGCGCACAAAACATATTTGTTATCGAACAGGGTTTAAAAAAACAACATATTTTTTTAGTTTGTGTAGTTTGTGCAGTATCAGATTTTATCCTAATATTTTTAGGAATATTTTTATTTCATTATTTTACTCAATATTTTAGTTCAACTATTGAATTAGTATTTAATATTTTATTAATAATATTTTTACTTCATTTTATTTATTCAAAATTAAAGACTTATAATTCAAGTATTAATTTAAATAGTGAAACAAAAGAAATTTCAAAATTTGACATTCTATTAAAAACTCTTGGATTTACTTATCTTAATCCGCATGTTTACTCAGATACTGTCTTTTTTCTTGGGAATTTTTCAAAAAACTTTTTATTAAATCAAAAAGTTTTATTTGGTTTAGGAGCCTCTATATCTTCTTTTTTGTTTTTCTTTTTAATAGGATATTTGTCTAAATTTTTATCTAAATATGCTCAAAATCAAAAAATTTGGAAAGTAATTAATATATTTATAATTACATTTATGAGTTTTTTAACTTTTTATATTTTGTTAGAAATAATTTAAACGTTACAAGACATATCTTGTCCACAGCATAATGGTGATTTTATTTTACCATGATCATTAGGACACTTCGATATTTGCACTTCATTTCCATCATCTAATTTTAGCACGTCATTAACTAAAGGTTCGTTGCATTTTCCACAATTAGCATTGACTGACATACCGCATTTTGAGCATTCATAAGTATTCATAAAAATTCTTTTATAATAATTGCTTTAATTGATAGAACAATACAATATTTTAATATTTATTGAACGAAATAATCAGTCATTATGAGCAAAATCTATATAAATGATACAGGTCAAGGTTTTCCACTAGTATTAGTTCATGGTTATTTGGGCTCTTCAGAGATGTGGTGTTTTCAAAGAGATTATTTATCAAAGTTTTTTAGAGTAATATCTCCTGCCTTACCTGGTTTTGGAGAAAGTCATGAAGCACAATCTCTAGATTCAATTAATGATATGGCCAAGTTTGTAATTAATATTATAGATGAAAAAAAAATTGATAAGTTTAATTTATTAGGTCACTCCATGGGTGGAATGATAGTTCAAGAAATAGCTAGATTAGCAGGAGATAGAATTAATAAATTAATCTGTTTTGCAACTGGTTCTATTGGTGAAATACCAGGAAGGTTTGAACCCATTGATGAGACAAGAAAAAGACTTAAGGAGGACGGGGCTAAAATTTCATTTTCACGAGTTCCTAAAAAATGGTTTGTCAAAGGAGATCAGGATAAAAATTATTTCTTATGTTCAAATGCTGTTCAACACGTTTCATCTAAAACTGCAGATAATGCACTTAAAGCAATGAAGGGTTGGTCTGGTATAGATAATTTAAAAAATATAAAGAATGAAACCCTAATAGTCTGGGGAGACAAAGACACTTCTTACAATTTTGATCAAGTTGATACTATTAACAAAAATATCAATAACAGTAGACTAGAAATATTCAAAGGTTGTGCTCATAATGTTCATTTAGAGCAACCTGAAAAATTTAATGAACTAATTAAATTTTTTTTAAGTTAGAATTGGATATCTTTAGTTTGAATAGCCATATTTTTTTAATCTTACATCACCAGTTCTAGCGTGTGCTTCCATTCCTTCATATCTAGAAATTCTAGCAGCAGCAGCACCAACTAATTCAGTAGACTCTTTGGTCATTCTTTGGAAGCTTAATGTTTTAACAAACTTACCTACAAAAAGACCACCCGTGTATCTTCCTGCACCTTTAGTTGGTAATATATGGTTTGTTCCAGAACATTTATCACCATAAGCAACTGTAGTTTCTTCACCTATAAATAATGAACCATAATTAGTTAATCTGTCATGGAACCATTGTAAGTTTTCAGTTTGAACTTCTAAGTGCTCAGGTGCATACTCATCGCTGATTTTAACCATTTCTTCGTCAGTATCACAAAGAATTACTTCTCCATAATCTCTCCAAGCTGCATCCGCATTCGTTCTTGGAACTTCTGGCAGTTCAGCTATTAATTCAGGAACTCTTTTCATTACTTTTTCAGCAAGATCTTTACTTGTTGTGTATAACCAACAAGGTGAGTTGTAACCATGTTCGGCTTGCCCAACTAAGTCTACAGCTACTATCTCTGGATCTGCTTTAGCGTCAGCAATAATTCCAATTTCAGTAGGACCTGCAAACAAGTCAATTCCAACTTTTCCAAACAAAATTCTTTTTGCTTCAGCAACAAATTGATTGCCAGGTCCAACAATTATATCAGCTGGAGGGTTGTTAAATAATCCATTTGTCATAGCAGCAATGGCTGGAACACCACCTAAATTTAAAATTACATCAGCGCCACATAAATCAGCAGTATAAACAATTGTAGGGTGAGCGCCTACACCTTCTTTTGGAGGACTACAAGCAATTACATTTTTTACACCTGCTACTTTTGCTGTTGTTACACTCATTACAGCAGAGGCTATGTGAGCATATCTTCCACCTGGTACATAGCATCCGGCAGTATTGACAGGGACAAGTTTTTGACCTGCAAATAATCCATCTGAAAGTTCAACTTCAAAATCTTGACCGTAGTTTTTTAATTGAGCCTCAGCAAATTTTCTAACTCTATCGTAAGAAAACTGAACATCGTCTTTAGTTTTTTGATCAAGAGATTTTTTAATTTCTTCAATTCTTTCTTTGGAAACAATAATATCACCATCATACTTATCAAATTTTTTTGTTAAATCGATACAGCCTTGTTCTTTTGTGCTCTCAATATCTTTTAAAAGATCTTGAACTATGCCTGTTGTCTTTGTGTCGTCTGTTGAAGAAGTTTTTGGTGATTTTTTTAAATATTGTATTGCCATTGATTGTTTCCTTTATTTTAAGACACATTTAATAATAGATAAAATGTTTTAATTCAATGATTTAAAAATAAATTCTATAACCAATATTAACACTAACAACACACAAGATAATAACTAGGAAATATAGACTAATATAATCAAATGGTCTCATTTTAATACCTTGAATTAATCTAGAGCAACTACAGCTGCAGCAATAGATGCTAATCTTGCTTGAGCCTCATCTGATCTACTAGTAATTACAACTGGAACCTTTCCACCCACAACAACTCCTGCTGCACAAGCTCCCATAAAATAAATCATCAATTTAACTAAACCATTTCCAGTTTCAACACTTGGAACCAACAAAACGTCAGCTTCTCCAGCAACAGAGTTTTTAATTCCTTTTATTACTGCTGATTTTTTTGAAACACTGTTGTCAAATGCGAGAGGTCCAAACACATCTGCTTCTAAATTTTCTTCTTTAGCTAACTTAGTTAATTCAGCAGCATCCAAAGAACTTGGAACGCTCTCTAAAACCTCCTCTGTAGCTGATAAAACTGCAACTTTCGGTCTAGAAATACCTATTCTATTAGAAAAATTTACTACATTTTTAAGTATATGCATCTTAGTTTTTATATTTGGTAAAACATTTAATGCCCCATCTGTTATGATTAGGGGCTTGTCATCTTTTTCTATAGTCATATGCCAGATGTGACTTAATCTAGTTTTGCCTAGTAAATTATATTCTCTTTTAAGAATTTCTTTCATTAGTATATCGGTATGTATATGACCTTTAACAATGATTTTAACCTTATCTGTACTTGCAAGCCTTGCTGCTATTTTTGCAGTATTATTTTCAATAGGTTCGTCAATTATTTCATAACTTGAAATATCCCATTTTAAATCTTCAGCACATTTTAGAATATCTTTTTTGTCACCAATGAAAATAGGCTCGATTAAATTTTCATTTACTGCATCTTGAACAGAAAGCATAGGTAAAGGTTTTCCAGCATTTACAACAGCAACTTTTACACCTTTTTTTTTATGAGCCTCATCTAAAAGGTTATTTGGGCAGACTATTTCTTTATTTGAAAGCATGAATAATGATTATAAATAATTTTTAAAATGTATATAGTTGTTTTTATAGTTATTGATAACAAATTAAGACAAAATGATTAAAGATTTCAAAATTAATGTATCTGATGAACAGATTTCTAATATTAATTCAAAAATAAAGAGTTACCCATGGTCATCAATTGAAGATATGGATGGATGGACTCATGGGACTAACAAAAAATATTTAAAAGAATTATGTGAGTATTGGGTTACAGATTTTAAATGGAAAAAACATGAAAAATTAATAAATAGTTTTTCAAATTTTAAAACTAATATCGAAGATATTGATATTCACTTTATAGAAGAAAAGGGAAGTGGAAAGAACCCAAGACCTTTATTATTAATGCACGGATGGCCAGGATCAATTGTTGAATTTTTAGAAGTTATAAAACCCTTGGCACATCCAGAAGATTTTGGAGGTAATATTGATGATGCATTTACCGTTATAGCCCCATCTTTACCTGGCTTTGGTTTTTCAGGAGCATCAAAAAAACCTATTGGTCCAAGAAAAATAGCAGAAATTTTGAATAAATTAATGACTGAAAATTTAAATCACAAACAGTACGTTGCTCAAGGAGGTGATTGGGGTGCAACTATTGCTAATTGGTTAGGATATGATCACTTTAATAATTGTAAAGCTATTCATATTAATTGTTTAACCATGAGACATCCTGATGGACCTCAAACAGATGAGGAAAAAAAATGGCAAAATAAGTTTGATAAAGATCAAATTATTCAAGATGGGTATAGAACTCAACAAGCAACAAAACCGCAAACATTAAGTTATGCAATGATTGATAGTCCAGTTGGAATAGCTGCTTGGATTATTGAGAAGATGCATGGATGGTCTGATTTAAAAGACAATAGAATTGAAAGTACTTTTTCAAAAGATGTGTTGTTAGCGAATATTATGACTTATGTTTTGACAAATACTTTCAACACTGCTTCGTGGATATACTTTGGAAGACGTGAAGAAGGAGGGCGTTATTTTCCAAAAGATTTTAAGCAAATTACTATCCCTACTGGAATTGCAATTTTCCCAAAAGAAATGTCTGAATGGCCTCCAAAATCTTATATTGAAAGAATTTTTAATGTTAAACAAATGAGCAATATAATTGAGGGTGGTCATTTTGCAGCATTAGAAAAACCTAGACTACTAATCGAAGATATTAGAAAGTTTTTCACGAAGCTTCAGTGATAAAGTAAAAAAAACAATTAATAGTAATTTTAACTAAGATAGAATCTATTTGTTAAAGATTAATTATACTAAGACTAGCTCTAAGAAATCTTTAAAAGTTTTTGAAATATTATTAAGAGTTAATTACGTTAATTTGATTAAATAATCTATAAATCAAATGACTCAAACTTAACATATTCATTTCTTGTAATTTAGCACTTTTTTTAAATGAACTATCTTTAATATCTAAAGAAATTAATTTTTTTTTATTAATATATAAAAATTTATTTTCTATTAACCATTTTAGTTTTCTTACAACCGTTGGTCTTGGAATACTTGTTATTTCAGAGATTGACATTGCATTAACACCCCTTAGGTCAGACCCCATAATTTCTTCTCTCCATGTTTTCAAAGTTGATTTAGAAGGTTTAAATTCTTTATTATGAGCTGCATTCATCACTACAACTAGACCAATACAGAAAGTTTCCAAATCTTTAAGTTCATTTTTCCATCTTTTTAGATAAATAAACAGGAATTTATAAAACTGGTACCAACAATAAGTAAAATTTTCTTTAATTGATTTATTGAATTTATGAATCTCAAAAACATTGTTTGTAATATTTTCTTTTTTTAATAATTTATTAAATCCATGTAATAGAATACAAAGATCAGAAAGAGTATTATTAGCTTTTGCAAACAAAAATGCAGATCGATTTAAAAATATTTTTTTTCCAGTTTTTTTAATAACTTTATTTTTTTCTAATTCTGCAACTTTACGTCTTACACTCTCTTTAGGTATATCAAGATCTTTAGAGATATCTGATATATTGATCTTTTCTATTTCTAAAGTTTTATCTTTATAAAAGGTATCGTAATCAATATTTATTCCATTTCTTCTATAAAATAAAAAGTCTTTATTAATTAGATAGATAACTATAATAAATTTATCGATATCATTATAATTTTTATAAGCTCTAACAAGCCAATTACTCATCAGTGATATAAAATGAACACCTAAATTAGCGTAGTTTTTTTTTATTACCTTAAGAATAATTTGTTCATCAATTTGAGCGGATATATTAGGAAGAGCATTCATAATTATAAAAAAACCCAATTTGACCATTAAATTATTAAAGTCAACCCATTTTGAGCATTTGTAGTAGTTAAAGGATAAATTTTATGTGGTTTATTAACAGATATGAGTGCTGAAAATATTAATAGAACACCTGAAATTAATGAGTACAAGACCCCAATAATTAATGAAGGTGTTCTAAGTCAGAAACATAATTTAATTAACAAAACTAATTTAGTTAATAAAAATTATTTAGAAAATGAAACTCATTTAGTAAAAAGAACTAACTTAGTTAATAAAACTAAAAGAACGTGCGTCAATGCCCTTAACCAAAGACTTTACGATTCGCAAAAAAAAGATAAAATTAAAAATAGAGCTATAATTTTTACAATTTTTTTCTCAGTCGGAATTATTGGTTTTATTGCAGGCTAAGAATTTAATATTTCTAAATCTTTCTTAATAATATCAGGAATTGAAATTTCTTTTTTCATATTCTGTTTATATCTATTAAATTTATTTTGTCCTGGGTACATTATTTCTTTAACACCTTTAATTTTTGGAAGCTTTTTAATTGTTTTAATATTATCTTTAATTCTTTGATTGTAATTTTTTTGAAATAAATTTGCTTTAAATGTTATAAATAAATGCCCAATATTTTGCGGGCCAGAAAAGTCATCAAATGGATCTTTAACTCTTCCTGCATGATTACCACCCGTCAAAACTCCACTTAAAATATCTACCATCCAAGCAAGACCAGAGCCTCTAAATCCTGCAATTGGAAGTTGAACACCCTCTAAAGCTTTTTTAGCATCTGTTGTTGGTTTTCCAAATTTATCTAACGCAACACCTTCTGGAATATTTTGATTATTTCTTGCGGCAACTCTAATCTTTCCTCTATTTATCATCGAGATTGATGTATCTAAAATGAATGGAACCTTAGACCCTGTAGGAGTTCCAAAGCAAACAGGATTTGTTCCAAATAAAGTTTTTAAAGCACCATGAGGAGCAACAGCAGGAGGGGCATTAGTGTAAATCATTGCAATTAAATTTTTCTTAACAGCTTGTTCAGCGTAGTAACCTGATAACCCATAATGACCACTATTCTTTACAGCAACCATTCCAATTCCAGTTTTTTGAGCATGCTTAATTGCTGTTTTGATTCCAAGATCTGCTGCAACAAAACCAATACTATTGTTTGCATCTATATGTGAAACAGACTGAGAAATTTTCTTTATTTTAATTTTCGGTTTTGGATTAATTACTTTTTTTGAAATACGATCACAATACATTTTTAATCTTGATAAACCATGACCGTATGCACCAACTAATTCTGCATTTATTAATGCATTAGCTGAAATTAAAGCATGATCTTTACTTAGGCCAAATTTTTGAAAAATTTCAGTTATTTCTTTTCTAAGTTTTGGGGTTTTCACGATTACCCTTTACCTCGCCATGGAATATATTTGTCTATAAGCTTTCTTAGAGTTACATCAAATAACAAACCCAGCATTCCCATAACAAAAATAGTGATCCAAATAACTTCGTATTGGAAATATTTCTTAGCAACATTTTCAACAAAACCGATACCAGTAGTTCCTGCTAAAAACTCAGCTGCAACAAGGGTTCCCCAACACATACCAATTGCAACCCTAACACCAGTTAAAATTTCTGGTAATGAGTTTGGAAATATTACATATCTCAAAATTTGCCATCTAGAAGCACCTAAAGAGTGAGATGCGTGAATTTTAGATAATTGAGTTCCTGATGCACCAGCTCTAGCTGAAATAATCATGATAGAGAATGACACCATAAATAGTAAAAATACCTTTCCAACGTTATCAATTCCAAGTACTGATATAATAAGTGGAGCCCAAGCAAGTGGTGGCACAGGTCTATATAATTCAATTAATGGATCAAAAAAGCCTTTAGCAAATCTATTTAAGCCCATAAACAATCCAAGAGGAACTCCCAAGATAATTCCAATTACCAAACCTAATAATACTCTTAAAAAAGAGTCCCATATGTGACCCATTGGAATTGGAATTTTAAATAAACTAAACTCACCAGTCACTACACTTAAAACTTTACTTTTAAAGTTAGGTTCAACAACGCCAAATTCATTATGAACAGGGTATTTGCCTGGTATTATATCTGCAATCCAATCAGGTAAAACAAAGCCAACAATTTTACTTACATCCATCATTTCAAACCACAGCAATGGAATATTTTTAAATCCTACACTTGGTTTTGATAGAAGAATAAATTTACTTAATGTATCTGATGGTTTAGGTAACCATCTACCAGAACCTTGTTCAGAACAATTTGGACCACTTGATACAATAGTTCCTGCTGGAAATAAAAGTATATCAACTAATCTTAAAGATCCTTGTTCATTTTTTTGCACCTCATCAAATGTAAGTATAGAATTTTGCATTTCATCCAATGTCTTTGGAGGAAAAATACTTGCATATTCAATTCGTCTTGCAATTTTAAGAACATCTTTAGCTAATGTTGAAGCTACTTCTTCACTATCACTTGCTGCTTTTCTAAATGCCTTAACATCATCTTTGATTTCTTTCATTACTGATTTGTACTGAAAGTTATGATTTCTTAACTTAAAGAACTCATCACTAATTATTTTTAATTCTTGAGCGGCAGCATCAAATTTTAAACCCTTGTTAGTTTTAGGAATTGTTGGAACTTCAACTGTATTTTCTACAGCAGTTCCAGATGCGCCCCAACCACCTTCTGCTTGAGCATCGATTAATCTTTTATTTCGTTGTTCTGAAGTTTCATAAGGATAATCTTCTTTTTTAAATTC
>Ga0213869_10001745_pt1 | contig 15758 bp, 7 predicted proteins | sample PICome_10_FD_160083 | JGI IMG/M metagenome (GOLD analysis project Ga0213869, IMG submission 160083) | Coastal seawater microbial communities near Pivers Island, North Carolina, United States - PICO132 | ecosystem: Environmental > Aquatic > Marine > Coastal | place: USA: North Carolina...
ATTGATACTAGTATTATTATTATTTTTAATTTCAAATAGATTATTTGGAATAAAATTTTTTTTTTTATAGAAATCAGAAAATGTTTTATTATCTCCAAGAAATAACTTATATATTTTATTTAATTTGGTATAAACTTCATTATTAGACCATTCTTTAATATTATTGGATACAAAATCAATTGATCTATTAAAGAAACTTTGTAAATCTTTTTCATTTATTTCTGCAACATTCAAAGGAATAAGATTCTTAATTTTACCAATTAACAATGATTCATTAATATCATTATTTTTTAGCATAAAAATATCTCTACTGATTTGATAATCAAATTGATATGGAATTTTAATAGTTTTCTCTCTATTTTTATTAATTTCTTCTATATTACTAATTAAGTTTTCAATTGATTTATACTTTTTGATGAATTTATATATTTCTTTACATTTAATATTAATTAATTTGTTGTTAAAATCTGTTCCACAACAAATACATAAATCAATTAATTGTTTATTAGTTAGATCTAGGTTTTTTAGAATAGAATTAAAATCATAAACCATTATATTATCATTTGAAAAGTTAATGTTTTGAATAATAGATTTACATTGATATGGTATCATATCCATATCGTCTGAAATACATGAATCAGCAATATTGTAATCTAGTAATAATTTACAAATAATATCAGCTTCTTTATTAATATGAATATATGGAATATGTAGATAATTAAATAATTTTTTTAAAGTTTCAATATATGTTTTTTTAATACCTTTACTTTTATTACTATTTTTTTTTATATCCTTTTGAATACCTTTTTGAACATCCAATTGAATATCTTCATCTAATACATTTACTAGATTGTGATTTTCATCATTACAATTAATTAATAGATTAGTAATATACTTCTCAGTATAATCAATTTCATTAAGTTCATCTATATAGGTTTCATCTTCATTAATACTATCTAAACTAACACTACTACTATCTAAACTGACACTACTTCTATTACTATGAATCATATTACCTTTAAAATGATGATGTATATCATTATCATCAATAAAACCAGAATCATTAGATGTTATAGAGTCAGATAAGTTAAAGGAACTATTGCTTAATGTATCACTATCAATATCTATTTCAGTATTAATAGTATTGTTATGTTTACTCAAATTATAATGAATAATTTTTTTCTTTAGATTATGATGTAAACTTAGTTTTTTAAATATGTTTTTCTTATTCAAAAACTGATAATATTCTTCAGTCAAATTTTCATTATAATTATCAATAAATACTTCATCGGTAGTTGGAAGTTCTTCACTAATAGTTGTATTTTTAGTTAATTTGTAAATTAAATTAATCTTATTTTTTAATTCAATTAGTAAATTCACTTTTTTACTAGCTTTATCTTTATTTTTCTTCCTCAATTCAATTACCCCATTTTTTTCTTTGGGCGGTTTGCCATCAAATACAAAAATCGGTTTGATATAATATTTATTTAACTTTAAAGTAAAATTAATGAAATAAGATATATAATTAGAATCATTATATAAAGATCTATGAAGTAAAATACTTAAATCTACAGCTAATACTTTATTTTTAAATTTAATAAGACTAGTATTATCTATACATTTAAGATCGTTATTGTCTTGTAGGAAAGACTTGAGTCCTTTAATACCCATTATTTTTATGTACTATCAATACATTAAAAATATATTTTTAATTCAATTTTTAATATAAATTAATTTAATTACTATAAAAAAAATGAAAACTAACTTCAAATAATTATAAAACTATAAAAATTATTAATTTAAATTAATATACCTATTTGTAAACCTTTTAATATTTTTTTAGCATTACTACTATGTCCTATATTTCTAAACAAACTAGTAGCATTTTTACCAACACCTTTCATTATTATATTTCCACCAGGGTGTTTATTTATCCATTTTGTAACATCATAAACTTTTTTATTAATAACTAACCATGCATCACTTTTTTTATTATGTCTTTCAACTTGTTTCATAGTATATTTATTAATTTTTTTAGATTGTTTACTCCTTGATTTATTATTTTTTTTTACAATTTTAGATTTAGATATTTTACCACCTTTTTGTGATTTTTTTGATAATTTATTAATTGAATTAGATGTATTACCTTTTATATTTTTAATAATATTTGTAACTACCATTTCACTTGTTTGTAATGCTCCTTCAATCCATGCTTGGTGATTACTAAAGTTTTCACCACATATATATAAAGGTTCATTTTTAATAGGTTCTATAATTTGTGGAATAATCTTATTACTTTCTGATCCTGTTTTCCAATAAGCTGCACCACTACTCCAATAATGATGTTTAATCCAGACTGGATTTGGGATTTTAATATCAGGAAATAATTTACATAAATCCTGATTTAATTTGTTTAACAAAATGTCTTCACCTTTACTTAATTGATCATTCCAATATTTAGCTAACTTACCATCAGTATATGATATCATTATTAATCCTTTTTTTGTATCATATGGGATTATAAATTTTATATGTAAATTAGTACATACTTTTGGTACTTCTTGAAACCATACTTTTCCATTAATTACAGGGTATTTAGCATATATTCTATATAATGGTTGATGCGATACTGAATTTAATAATTTTAAAATCTTTTGATGTCTAGATAAATAATTAAGTTTCAAAAGATCCTTTTGTTGTATAGCTAATACTAAGTTATTACATGAATATTCCTTTTTATCTTGATAATTTTTTAATACTTTTAAGTCATAAATTTTATCATTATTTCTTATTATACTATCTAGATAACAGTTTCTTTTTATATCAACATTGTGTTTTTTAAGATAATTATTAAAAGCTTGAATTAAACTACTTAGGCCTCCATTTAATATATAGAATTGTAATCGTGTATTAAAATCATTTTTGAATAATTGAAGCGCTTCATAACTGTTTAATACAGCAATTTCACTCCAATATTCAAAAACACTTTCAAATACATGTTTAATATTAGGGTATTTAGCATTTAATTTTTTGTCAATCAAATCTAATAAACTATGATTAAGCAATTCTCTGTATGAAATTTTACCATTTTGTTTTAATTGACTTAATTCCTTTATTAATGGATAAATATCTATTATTCCTTTATCATTAACAAATTTATTAATATACTCATATTTGTCAACAAAATCTTTAGGAAATGGTTTAAAATAAATATCTGATGGAATAGGAATTTTGTTAGAGTCTAGATTAAAAACAGATAGAAGTTTCATTAATCTTTTATGTTGATTATTAAATCTAGCACCTCCAGCTTCATATTGAGTACCTTTGTAATTTATAGTATTCAATCTACCACCAATTCTATCAGAAGCCTCTAGTATTAAAATTTTATGTTTAGGATATTCTTTAATAATTTGGTAGGCAGTATTGAGTCCTGATATACCTGCACCTACTATAATAGTATCGTATTGATATTTTGAATGTTTTATAGACCTTTTTTTTAGGTTTTTATGACCTTTTGTAGTTTTTTTAACTGTTTTATGTTCTTTCATCATTTAATATATAGTTAGATAATTTATTGTATTCAATAAAAAATATTAAAAACTTATTAAAAACTTATTAAAATATTTAAAATTTATATTTGATTCTGATTTTGAGTTATTTTAGTTTATTTTAGTTAGTTAGTTTTCTCTTTTTAAGTTAGTTTTCATTACTAGTTATCTACATGTGTGTAATATGTTTGATATCTGGGAACTTGATTATATAGTACAGCAACAGGTTTGAATTTTTTATCAGAATTAGATGATTTCAAAAATTTTACATATACATGTGATTCATCACTATAACTTTGTGCTGATTTAAGTAAAATTTTATTAACATTTTCAATATAAAACTTGTAACACATATGTTTACTTGTTTCATAATCATTTGAAGTATCAAATTTGTTATCAATAAAATGTATAGCCAACCTGTTTTTAACCTGATTACTAATTTCTACTTTAATGTAATTATCTCTTAGACCTAATGGTATATCAAATCTATAAGTCAAAAATTGAGTATCTTGTTCTTGGTCTACAATTTGATATGTTAATGTTTTAGGAATATCATTTTCTGAAAATCTATTAATAGTATCAGTCATATACTTTGTACTATATTCTTTTTCAACATTTTGTAGATTATTATCATCAGTATCAACTAATTTACTGTTAGTTTCACTTGCTGGAAAATCTGTTTTGATATTATCTTGTTTATCAGAATTAGCATTTTGTGTACTTGAATTAGTATCCTGTGATGCTTGATTATTCATCATATTTTCTGTGTGTTTTTTCAAAGTTTCATTAACAGATGATTGAATATTTTCTGTTAAATCTTTTGTTAAATTAGAAATTACTGTAGCATCAAATTTAATTTGACTCTTACCATCAATACAATCACCAACTGATCTCACTAAATCACCAAGATTTTCAAAATTAAAAATATCTTGATGTTGAAATGTTTGATTAGAACTATCCATTATAAAATCTATTTAAATAGTTAAATTATTATGATAAAATAATAAAAAAGGGTATTAAAATTATTAAATCAATTTTATTTAATCTAAAACTAGTAAATTTAAAATTTAAAAAATAATTATTTATTTAAGCAGTTTGAGCACTGGCTTTAGTAGAACGAGCACGTTTTCCTGTGCTTTTTTTGGCTACTGATTTAGCTGGTGTTTCAGCGGCTGGTGTATCAGTTTTGCTAGTTTTTGAAGCTGGGCGTTTTGATGCACTCTTCTTTGGTGTAGCAACTGGGGTTTCAACAACTGGTACAGTTTCAGTTGTTGATGTAGCTTCAGTACTGGCAGATACTTCAGCAAGGACACGAGTTCGTTCTGTTTGATAGCGAGATTTGTCTTTGTCTTCCATTGATTTGAATTTGGCACGATCCTTATCAGTGATTTTCTTCCATTCAGCAGATACAAGACGTGATAGATCACCGAAACCAGCATTTGGGTTAGCAACTTGAACCTTTGGTCTACGTTCCTGAGTAAAGAATGAAAAAGCAGTACGTGGTTTCTTGACTTGGGCAAGTGGATCGTTACGTCTGCGTTCACGGCGGAACATACGAGTGAGGTTTTCTACTGGGCGGTTTGAGACTACTTCCCAACCTTCAGCGAAGTCGAATGAGTACTTTTCTGAAAGAGCAGTGACTAGTTTTTGAGCGAGTTTAAAGTTGCCTTCTGAGGCGCGAATTTGAGATGAAGTTGACATTATTTTTATATATATAACTAGAGGCATATCTTTATATTATTTTTTTTACGCATTAATTTGATAATATTATACTGTGATTTTTTTTTAACTTAAAAAAATGTCTTTTTTAGGTGTATTTATTTTGAATTATTTTTTTGAAATTATATATATTTAAGAGGTTTAATTAATAAATATAATTATATATATAAATAATAATATAAATGGGAGGAAATAGTAGTACATCATTACCACCTACAGTAAAATGTTCAAAAAATTCAAATGATATATTTCAAAAAATAGATTATCCTATGTATAAATTAGATACAGGAAAATTGGATACAGGAAAATGTGGAGACATGGCTGTATTTATTAGAGATTGGTTTACTAAGCTTGAAAATAAAGATAATATGTATTTAAAAAGTGGAACTGAATTTAATGAAAGATTTAATAAAATTAAAGGAAAAATAAAACTAAAAGTTGATGAAAATACAAGTTGGACGTATAATATTAACAGACAAACACAGTTAGAAAGTGTTACTGATGAATATTTCCTTGAAACTATTGACTCTAGAAAAAAATATAGTAATTCTATTGATTCATTAAAAATGATAATGGATACTTTATCGAAAATAAATAATGAACTTATTGCAATTACGTCAACAAAGAGAGAACATATTAGTGAAAAAAGTAATAATGTTTCTATATTATTAAACACTTTAACAGATAATGATAATAAATTATTAATAACAGATTTTAAAGAAGTATTAAACTATCGTAGAATTGTAACTCTTATTAAGAAAGATCAAAATAGTCCTAATATGATATCGGTAAAAGTAGTACCTTTTTATAATTTATTATCCTTTTTAATACATGAAGTAAAACCTGTAACATATCATAAAAAGTTAACTAAAGATAGAGGTAACAATGATTTTGAATTTGATAAAGAAAATAATTATAATATGTTTGTAAGTAAAATAGAAAATTATAAAAATGAAATAGTAAAAGGTACATGTATTGAACAAAAAATAAAAGATTATAGAAAAGTTATGGCTATAATAAATCATTTAGTAGCAAATAATGCTTGGGTAGGTTTGGCATCTGAAGAAAAGCTTGCACAAAATTATTTAACTATTATATATGAAATTTGTGATACACTTATATCTAAATTAAAAGACTTTGCTATTAATAAAATATATAATAATACAGATATTGATGATCAAAAACTAGTTGATTTAGCTAATACAATAATAGAAAATTTGGTTCCAATCATTATTAAAGCTATTACTGATGAAATTAGAGAAAATGATTACTATAATAGTACTTTAGAGAGTTTAAGTATTATAAGAAATGATTATATCAAATTAAAAGGAACAATCAATAAAAATAATGTATTACAAGTCTTTAATCAGAGATACAAATTCAAATGTGGACAATTTAATGACAAATACCATATGATATTATCATTTAAAGAAAGAAAGTACGATCAATATTTATTAAACCCAAATGATGAATTTAAAATTAATAATAGTCCTTACTCACCTAGTATATATAAAAAGGGAATAGGACCTTTATGTGTAAAACAAAAAAATGAAAAAGGTTATAGTAGTTTAGAAAGATGTTATGACTATGAAAGTAAACAAAGATGTGAACTAAATTTAAATAGTACTGATAAAACATCATCAGCTGCTACTTTTAAGAGAGAATTAATAGATACAATAAACGGTATAGATATTTATGGATCCTCAGCACAATTATTTAATCCAAACTCAAAATTACATAATACAGAACTTAATAATTACGAGAAAAATGATGTTAATAAATTAAATGAAAAACCTATTATTTTAAAAGCTAATAGCACAACTACTACTGTACCAACTACAACAGAATATATTCATAAAGAAGTTATACGACAACCACCTGAAACTACTCAGGCCAAATTATTAGAATTACCTGATCCAATAATACCTGATGGAAATTATTATGTATCTTTAGTAGATAATAATGAATCTGAAAAATATGTTAATGTATTTAAAGAAAAAATAAATAATTATTATTTTTTAAAAAGTGTAAATCAAGATACAACTAATGATCAGACTTATAAAGATAATTGTATATTCACAGTAAGAAATAAGTCATTTTATTTTAATAATAAACCTTATAATTCCATTACAATAGAATTTAAAGTATCAAATAATCAAGATACATATTTTTTGAGAACAGAAGACAATACTAGTAAAGTAATAATTACAAATAAAGATACAGATATAGAAAAACCTCCTAATTGGTATTTTTTACCTGAATATGTAAATGAAAAATCAGATGGAAATGAAAACGGACCTATTGAAGTCTATTTAAAACCAATTACTGAAGATTTAAAAGATTATTGCTATTTATATGATGAAATAGAATCTGATGATAATTTACCAATTATTGCCGAAGATTCTGCATTAAATAGTTTAAATACTGCTTTACATAAATTATTAAATGAGGATGAAAAGTTACCTATAATTGCATGTAATTCAGAAAAACCTATATCATATTTAAAATTCGAATGGCATAGTTCTTTAGAATAAAATTAATTTTTATTATCATTATAATTTATTATTATTTTGATCATTATTTTGATCATTATTTTAATCATTATTTTAATCTTTATTTTAATCTTTTCAATAAAAGTTAATAATTAGTTAATTTCATAATTATTTTTTTATCATACTTTATTAAATATGAAAGCAACATTATCTTTGGTAATACTAATATTAGTAATAATACTAATTTGCTATTATATAAGTAGTAATAATAATCAAAATAGAATAAAAAATAAAGAAAAATTCAAAGATAATACAGATACTAATCCTAATGAACCTATTAATTTTCAAATATATTCCTTATCATTGAATAATACACCTTATTTAACTTATGTAAATACAGATCCAAATAAAACATCTACTACATCATTAACTATAAATTCGCATATTAGATTTCCAGATAGTTCTTATGTACCTATTAAGATTACTCCTTTTTGTAAATTAGATACTATACAGGACCAATTGTTATTTTACTTTTTAATTGATAGAATTGAAGATAATAAATATGAAGATTATGATCCAAAAGTTCTAGAACCAAATCAATCCTTTAGTAAGAGTTTAAGAAATTTACCTTTATTAACAGAAGATAGGGACGCAATTTACAATTATAAAATAGACTGTGATAATCAATATGTTGAAAGCCAACATATTAAATTAAAAACTAATAATGATTTTATGTTACCATATTTAATTGATCCATATGAATTCTCTAATGATTTAAATAATTATAAACTCAATGATATTGATATATCATATAAGTTAGTTAATAATGATAACATTGATGATATAGATAATGTAACTAATAGAAAACTAGTTATTCCAAAATTCATAAACAGTGATCAAAATAAATCATTAAATTCTTTAGGAATATCTTTATTTCAGTTTGAATTAAATAGTGATGATATAGATATTATTTATAAACCATCTATAAACTATACAGAAGTTTATGAAACTGAATCAGGTATCAAATCATATCATAAAATTAATTGTTTACAACTCAATATACCTATTAAAAATTTAAAATATTTAAATTTAGAAAATCTAAATCAAAGGTTAAAATACAAATTCATTTTACAATCTACAAAAGAGGCTGGTAATAAAGATTTAATATATAATTTAGAAAAATACCCTGAATTAATTTATAATAATCAGACTAGTTTTAATATTAATAAAGAAATATACAATTTAAATTTCTATATTACAGATACAGAATATCATTTAATTAAAGATAATTCAATCCAATTGATAGCTTGCTTATATAGTGATATTAATATTGGTGATGATAATAAATTACCAAGAAGATTATATTATGAACATGTTACAACATTTACATTAAATAATAGTCCTATAATTGATAGAGAATTAAATAAAAATGATAAAAATAGATCTAATATAAATAGAGAAGATACGGTATCTAATTCTCTTAAAGAGACCTACAATGTATTACCTACATATGCTTTAAATAATAAGATTGAAACATCACCAGAATCACTTGAAGGTTTCAAAAGTGTTGATAAAAAGAGTGTAGGTGAAAAACAACTGGCAATTAGTGATGAGAGATCAGATATTAAGAAAAAACTAATAACCAATAGAATTAGTAATATTCTTAATTATTCATTTAGTTATGGTTTATCTACAGTATACTACAAAGATACTGATTTGAGTAAAAAAAAATATGAGAGATTTATGGATGAGTGTAATGTTATTAAAGAATATAATACAAATAATAAATTATTAGATAGTTTTATGCCAATAAAATTTAATACGGTTGAGAGGTTTCAAGAAGAAGGAGATGTTTCTAAACCTACAAATTTATATACTTCAGATAATAAATTAATTCTAGAAGGGGTAACCTCAGATTCAGGTAAAGTATTTAATACAATATTAGGTGATTATATGTATGCTAATACTGGTAATGATAATAATACACAACATAATAGTGTTAGAATATCACAAACTACTTATAAATATTTGAAAGGTAAACAAGGAGGACGGAGAATGTTTACTGAAGATCATGGTAAAGTAAAAAAAGAATTAGAATACTTTAATGGTAATAAAGGTCACAAATTAGAGGGTAAATCAAAAATCAATTTAAAATATTTAGGACCAGAACAATTACTTGGGGCCTTTAGAGGAGATTTAGAAGGTTTAAAGGAATTATTAAATATAAATGCAGATGAAACAATAGATTATCAGTTTAATGATCAGGCACAAACAAATTTATATTCTAATAATCTTTTATTTAAAGCTCAAGCAACTGGAGATGAGAGTACTGATGGAATTTATAATAAATTAATCGTACCTGCCGAGGATACCTATTTTGAAGTAACTGATAATGGAAATATTCCTATTCCTAAAGGTTTTAAAATTAATGTTGATAATCATACTGTTCATTATCATAGAGGTAGAAGAAAAAGTAAAACAAGTTGTGATTGGTCTTCATTTGGTAAGTGGATATTTTTAGGTATAGTAATTGCTATTGCGTTAACAGGTATAGGGTTAGGAGCTGCTGCTGCTTTAAAAGGAGCTTCAGGTGCTTATACTGTTACTTCTGCTACTAGTACTGCTGCTGCTGCTGGTACTGCTACACCTACGACAGTTGTAGTAGCTAAAACAGGTATAATAGCATCAATAAGCAAAGCAGCGTCTGCTACAGGTAGTGCTATTGTTGCAGGAGCTGCTAAAATGGGTGCTGCAGGTAGTTCATTGATAACAGGGATGGGAAATCTAGCTGCTGGTTTAGGTGCTACAAAGATTGGTGCTATTGTAGGTGCTGCTGCTGTAGGAGGTACAATAAGTGGTGGAACATGGGATATTGGTGCAACGGGTGGTGATACAATAGATGTACAACTTGATGGTATAGTGCAATCTTACATGGATAAAATACAACAAACTTTAATAAATGACAGTAGTACAAAAGTAGATAATATTTATAAAATTAAATTCAAGATAGATTTAAATTTAAAAAAAAAGACAGCTACTGCAGAAAATTTTATTAATATTAAATCATTTATGAATATAAGTGAAGATGATACTCCTATAGAGCATCCTTTTGCAACTGAAAAGAAAAAAGGAAATAGATCATTTAATCATCCATCTAGTATGCATGTCGGTGGATGTAATTTAAGAGATGATACACTCACTATTAGAAGGTTTAAGGGTAGTAATGATGAACTTATAAATGTTAAACCAATGTCAATTAATGGTAAATTAATGGGTTCAATTAATTATTATTTAAGTTGGCATAAAGATAACCATTCTCACTATCAACATGCTTCACCTGCTGAAAAATATATAAAAATTTTTACATATATGAAAGATAATTACAATTCTTATATTGATCTGAGTGATGCAGATATTAGTATTAATGATTTTGGAGGACTAAATTACTATGAATTATATAAAAATTATTTCAAAGATGGAGATAATTATATAAATGGTATTATAAATATGGTTGATGGTTCAGGAAGACCTATAGATTATTATTCACGTAGTCACAAAAAAGGAAATTTACCACCAGTCATTTTTGTTGATGATTATAATCATATTAGTGCTAATCATAAATATATAGAAGAATATAATTTATTTTATACTACAATAGTAAAACCTTATAATATAAAATTATATAGTAAAACTTATGGTAAATTATTAGAATTACTTCATAGTTGTGGTTCTAATCAAATACTACTAACATATAAAAAATCTTTACTTGAAGATATTAGTGATGATACTAAATTTATTGCAGAAGCATCTATTAAAGATAGTATAAAACAATATATGAAGGATATTACACCACCAGATTCATTTAAAAATACCAATAATAATAATAATATAAACAAAAACACCAATAAAGAACAAAAAATTAATAAATTTCAGGATACAACTGATCCAGATTATAATCCAGTATTTCAATTAGGTGTTTTAAATAAAAATAACTCTTTTGCAGTAAATATCAAAAAAGAAGATAAAATTCTAAAATCAGGAAATAAAGTAGATAATAGAGGTAATAGAGTATTAAATATCTTTAGTGAATCAAAAGATTCTTTAGAAATTGATCAGGTTCAAGGTAATGAAAATGAAAATGAAAATGAAAATGAAAATGAAAATGAAAATGAAAATGAAAATGAAAATGAAAATGAAACTACTGAAATAATTGAAGAAGACACAGAGTATGAAATACCTTTTGAATCCAGATTTCTTACTACCAATCATAAATTAATCAGTAAATTCCAAAAAAAATCAGTAATATTTGAAGAGGATTATTATTATATCAAATTACCAGTAGAATATCAAGGTGAGAACTTTTCAATTAAAGATCATAATTTTTATATGACTCTAGAACTTTATGAATATCCTAAACCAGATTATACTTTTGATATTAATGAAAGTAATTTAATAGATCCTTCTGTAGAACTAAAAAATAGTAGAATTGGTACTAGCGTATATAGTCTTATAAATTGGGAAAAAAATAATGGATATTTAAAAGATGGAGACATAATTAACTTTGTTGTAAGAATAGAAAAAAATATAGTCAAAAGTCAACAAGAGGGAAGAGATACAAAAGAATGTAGACCAGGTGGAAATAAACAGTTTTCAGAAAATTGTAGAATTACATTATCTGATTCTAATTTTGCTTTAATTTACTTAAAAAGTCTTGATTATAAAATTAAAAATAATCAAAAATTAGGTAAGATTGAATCATTCGTATATAAATCCTATCCTCCATTTAAAATTCATAACAATGAAGAATATTTCTTAAAACAACTTGGAGTATTTACTAATAGTTCTGTAAAAAATAGATATATCGGTAGGAAGGTTATTAATGGAATTACATTTAATGAAGAATCATTCTTTGGATTAAGAAACCCAAATGTTCCAACCTTATTACCAGTAGATGTTAAATATGGTACTATTAATGAAGGAGATCAATTTAATTCTGAATTGTTTTTTTGTCCTGATAATACTAAAATGGCTGCTTTTAGAGTAGGATATGATGACGCAGGAATATCAGGTATCCAAGGTATATGTGAAAATAATGTAAGAACAATAGAGTATGGTGAAATTAAAGATGACGGTTCTAATAGCAAAGTAATTCCAATAGATAATAATAAGGTAATTGTAGGAGTTAGAGATTTGAATGTAAATTATAAAAAAGAATATAATGATTTATATACAGAAAGAAACGTAAATAATCAAAAATATAAAGAAACTGATACTAAACCATATCTAAATAAAGTTGGTGATAGTAATAATAAAAAAGTATTAAAAAACTATATTCATGAATTAGCACCTTTTGAAATTAAAGATAATAAAGTTGTTGTTAATAATTCTAAAAAGGTAGGAAATGAAAAAGAAGTTTTCTATGTTAATGATAGAAAAATATTGTCTTGTAAGAATAGTTTAAATCAAAGAATTGTAGGATTTACCGCTGGATTAGGTAATGATAATAAATTATCAGACTTAGGATTCTTATGTGATAATATTGAATCTGTTCCTTACACTACCACTACAACAACTAGACCAGTTTCAAATGATTTAAGACCAAAATTAAAACCGTATAGAATAAGAGATGAAAATTTAAAATATATAGGTGTGGATAGATCAGTCAATGATAATAATGAAATTAGTTATAGTATAATATTTGCTGTAGATCCTCCATTGGAAGATCATAGGTTCAAGTTTTACATAACCTATTTTAGAAATAGTGATAGTTTATATTATATTACATCAAGTAAATATTTAGTTGAAAAAGGTGAGAATATAATTTTAACTACAACTAATTTAAAACAAAAAACTAATGAAAATACTCAAATATTTACACAATTATATTATAGTGAAGCAGATAAGAATCATGCTTATCAAATAAAATTTGTTGAAGATGATAAAAATCAATTTAATGTTAAAGCAACTTTTGTACTTGATTTAGATAAAACTTATTGTAATATTCATCAAAGATTTTCTACTATGAAATTTGAATGTACTAAAAAAGAAGCAGATGCAACTAAATTTACTTTTGAGGCATTAAAAGAAGATTTAAAGAGACCTAAACCAACAAGAAAAGTAACTCAATTAGAACACGAATTAGTAGGCGCACCAAGAGATTTGGATAGCAAATTCGGCTTTAATGTTAATGTTCTTAATAATAGAATTAATAATAGGAATATTAAATTAAACTATATGCAAAACATTTCAAATAGTTTCTTCTTTAAGTAAATTTATTTAATCTAAATATTTTTTCTACTTTTATATTAAATGGTAAAAAATTATACAAATACAATATCAAAAATTTTTAAAAAATTAAAATCATTAATAAATAAAAATTATATACCTATTGTAATTTTATTATCATTTTTATTAATGATATTAATTATTAGAAGATATGAAAATTTCGAAGAAGAAACAACAGAAGATACTACTAATGATTGTTCTGACGAAAAAACTGAAATTGCTACTTTAAATAATGAATTAAACACACGCATACAAGAAGCAACAAAAAAAGAAAATGAATTAAATGATAAGCTTACTCAACTCCAAACAAAATATGATAAAGAAACTAAAGATTTAAAATCAATAATAGATGAATTACAAGGTGTAGAATCAAAATATAATAATACAGCAGAAAAGTATTCACAAATTAAAAATGAATTTAATTCTTTAAAAGAACAGTGCAATGACAATAATAGTAAATTAAATAATAGAATAAAGAAATTAAAAAATCAAATCGTTAGATGTGAAAAAGGTGAAGGTTTCGTAAATACTGATGTTAATAGTACTGATAATCAAGTTCCTAATACCATTGAAAAATCTGCTAATATGGACTCAGATGGTAAAAAAACAGATTCTTTAGATAGTGATACTGCAGATAATCAGCAAATTATGTCATTATTAAATGTTAATATGGAATCTATTTTGGGTCCTAGTAAAATTAAAAAATTTACTGAAGATCAAATCACAAATGATACTAGACAGAATTTTAGATTAAATAGATTATCAAAAATTTTATATAAATTTTAAAAATATGATTAATCTAAATACAAAAATATTAGTGAATAATTAGACTTATTTTTTATTTTTTTAACAAATTAATTATCTTGATTATAATTAATAATAGAATGATAAAAGATTTAATATTAATCGCATGCATTGTAATAGCTTCATTCATCTTTAAAACATCTACTTCACCCACAAAAAGTAATTTATTTGATCCACAAATGATGTTTATTTTATTATCTTTAGCTATTGTAATTTTACATAAAATATTTTACATTAAAAAATTTAATAAATTAAATGTAAATCAAGAAGAAGGTTTCCAATTAGGTGATAGTGGAACTAGTGACTTAGCTAACGAATTACTTAATTTCACATCAGGTCAAAAAAATGATAATGTTTCAGATAAAATAACATCAATGAGCGAAGCTGCCAGAAAAGAATATCTTACTCAAATATCAAATTTAAATAATCAAGTATCTTCTTTAAATGATACTATTAGAGAATTAAAAGGTATGGAATCAGGTATTACTATTGATGAATCAAGTACTAATCAAAGATTAGATTTACAAAGTATGCAACAAATGCAAAATAATCAAATTACACATTTAAAAGAAAAAATTAAATTAGCTAATAATTTATTACAACAACAAGAAATTGAAGAAAATGCTAAAAAATATAAACCCATTAAAGTATACAGTAGTTGTGCTGTATCCTCTGCCGATGGTGCCTTCACAGAAGATACATTTACAGATACTACACAAGATAATTCTATTGAAACACCATCTGAAAAAATAATAAAAACTACTGTAGGTCAGCAGTCTGGTAATAATAATGTTCTTGGTCAAAAAATATCTGAATTTTTAAAAGATCTTAAGACAAATAATCTTGAAATTCATTAATTAAACTAATAATTTTTTTTTTTTTTTTATTTTTTTTTTTTTTAAATTAAAAT
>Ga0213869_10001747_pt1 | contig 15752 bp, 15 predicted proteins | sample PICome_10_FD_160083 | JGI IMG/M metagenome (GOLD analysis project Ga0213869, IMG submission 160083) | Coastal seawater microbial communities near Pivers Island, North Carolina, United States - PICO132 | ecosystem: Environmental > Aquatic > Marine > Coastal | place: USA: North Carolina...
AATCTTAGAATAATCCTAAAGTGGATAGCCAGTTGGGGTGTGTTGTTGTGGATAATCAATAAGAACAACATCAATACAAAAGGACCTAAGGGGACCCTCTAACCCTCTTCATATAGGGGACCCGTAAGGAGCTGGTATCCTTGTTGATATCTTCAGAATCCTAAGGACATCCTGGGGTAGCCCTAAAGGGTGAATATGTTTGTGGTAGAATAACAAAAGAACAATCATACCCTAAGGGGACCCTTTAACCCTTTTCATATAGGGGACCCGTAAGAGGACAGACCAGAGGGATGTAGCGATACTAATGAGTGTCTTTTAGGTTCCTCCATGTCTATTACCTTGGCCTGGAATATATTTGGCTTGCCGAATACCAGCCATAGTATCGACCACCAGACAAAGTCCGTGCAATCGGGACCTAGCACCACACCTAAGGCGATGATGTCGATATCTTCTAGAACAACAGCCCTTGCTGCGCACAATGCTTGCAGCATTTTGCTTAACGCTGCAGTAGAAAACGAAGCATTCGACCGGTCCTAGTCCTTGCAATTTTCCAGTGGGCGCGGCACGCTTCGTGCAGACTGGAGACGCTATTGTGAGTGACGCTGAGAGTGCAAAGGTAGAGGAAGTTCCTGCTCCAACATTGGCGCAAGAAAAAGAATTGTTACATCTAGAAACAGATCTCGCTTCAGGCGTCGCTTGGCACCCCGGCACTTTCTCCCCGTCAGAAAAATTACGGAAGTCTCGGAAAGCTCACGTAGCACGGCTACTGCAAACCGTTGCGAGTTGGTATTTGCAGATCGACGGTAAATTTGTGGATCCACACAACAAAAATGCTCGCCATAGTGTTGCTGAAATACAAAAGCTTGTCCCAATCCGGATTGCAGAGGCGTTTCCAGGCGATGCTGTGGCACATAACAATGCAGCAAAGCTAACAGCTGCTGCCATCTTCGGATCTGGTGCTGACCCCAGAATGGCATTTGGTGTGTACTCGGGCAAAGCTTACCCCATGCCTGGTAATCCCTCTCCTCGGCTCTTTCGCAACAATATGTGGGATATCAATACCTGGCAGGTCCCTGGCTACCGTGAGCTAAGGCCATCGCTTAATTGCAAAGGGGAAACATGTGCATTCTCAGAAATGCTCGCCTTTGCTGTGCCAACCCAGGCGGAACGCAATACCTTGCTGGATTGGTTGTCTTGGAATCTCCAGAATGAACACAAAAAACCAACATGGTCTGTTTTGCTTTACTCGAAGAGCAAGGGCACCGGTAAATCAACAATTGGTGAAGTTTGTGCTGCGCTGTTCGGAGCGCACAATACAGCTCCTGTAAATGGCATAGAAAAACTGACCCAACGCTTCGCAGCCGACGTTTTGAGCAAAAAGTTTGTCTTGGCAGAAGAAGTACACATCTCCAGCCATACGGCGGAAGGGAACGCCCTCAAGGATCTCATCACAAACAGAACGATCTCTGTGGAGCCAAAGTACCAGTCAGTTGTCACAATACCTCAAACATCATGCTTTCTGTTTACCACCAATCACAAACCCTTGTGGCTCGAAGGAGGGGAGCGCCGGTATTACATCATCGACATGGATCATGACGGCCAAGCACAGGGTCCACGTAACGATGAGTTTGTAGAGATCGTTGGCCGGGTGAAAACCCAGATCAACAGTCCCCAAAGTGTCCGCAATCTGTATGAGCGATTAATGCAACGCTGCCAAGGGCCGTCATTTGACCCCCACAACATGCGGTTTGCGGATAATGCGACGCCAATCATGCGAGAGCTGCAGGCAACATCTGGGAACGAAGGCGATGAAGTACTTGCCTCGCTGCTCGCCGATTATGGGGTGTCGATCATCCCAAGTGAGGACTTCCCAGAACTGATACGGCACTTACGGTTGCGTAACGCCAATGCACTGCGCAATGCACTGTCTCGGCTTGGGTGGGAGCCAGATAGAGTTCGGTTTGGTGGTAAGCAGCGCAGGGTTTTGCGTAAAATCGGTCTGAAAATTGAACACGGTCGTGTGCTTGATGCAGCTCTGGCCAATACCTACGACTTAGCTGCAGAACCATCGGGTTATGTCTGGTTTGATGTAGAGTTCTATATCCAAAAGACTTGGAAGGCTTTGCGTGCAGACCGTCTGGTCAAAATAGCTAAATCGGCAGATGCATACTCAGCACGGGATAGTGAACCGTTCGACAACTCTGAGGGAAACTACGGTCCCTTTGCGAGTAGCAAGTCACACCTTCGTATCCAAGCGCGGGAGCAAGAGGAATTGCAGTCAACTGATAGTGACTTCCAAAGGATATGAGCAATACTGACGACTGGATACCACTGGGAGCACAAACAGCCACAACGCAATGGTGGCTAGAGACACGCAGGCACCATGAGGTAGAGCTGGGTCACAGAGTAGATGAATTGATAAAACAAGGTGTGAAAGCTGCGAACGGGTGCATCGAACTTGGAAACCCGGACTGCCCCGCACGCCTGCAATGGCGCAAACGGCGGCTCAGGGTATATGAACTGATCGCCTGGAGCAAAGCCAACGCAGTGCCGTTGCGGGGTCAGGTTGTGCGTCACCTGTGTAACAACAGAGCCTGCATTAACCCCAAACACCTAAGCGTAGGCACCCAAGCACAAAACCTCTTCGACGAGCACCAAGCGCGAGCAGCACGTCATAAGTGGTCACACCGTTAGGGGTTTGTGCCTGTCTTGCTGTCTCACTGTCTCAGACAGTCGGATAAGCCAATAGGGACTGGGGTTTTGTGTGAGACAGTAGGGTCCTTGTGGGTTGTCTCACGCGGTAAGCTTGTCTCAGCACGCAAGACCCACCCCCGGAAACTGAGAATTTTTAGGCCTCTATAATGATAACAATCATCATGGAGACCTATCATGTTTACGACCTTCACAGCCCTTGCTCTTGCAGGGGGTGCACTTCGGCTTGTCCTGCAGTGGCAGCTGAAGACCCGCTGGGGGATATCCCTTGGCATCCCGCAAGCCCTGGCTGGGGCCCTCGTGGTCCTGGCGGGATTACCTGAGTTCATCAAGCCCTTCCCCTTCCCAGTGCCTCTAGGCCTTACCCTGGGCCTGCTGCTGCCAGACCTTCTGCTGCGGGGGGCCTAGGATGACTAACCTTACCATCACCCCTGGCTGCACCGTGTTGATTGCTGGCTTTGACGATATCCCCGCCCACCAGTTCTTGGTGCAGGAGGTCTTCGAGGATTGCATCACAGGCACTGCCCTCACTGGTCCCCTTGCTGGGGAATACGGAGAACCCGACATTGCGTTGGTTCTGCGGGTCTTGTCGAGACCAACCTAGCTCGAGAAGGCGTCAGGGAAGGGCTTAGTCCCTGAGCCCCCTTGGCACTGCTCATAAAATCTCAACTTCACCACACAACCAGGGCAATTGCCCCAGAAAGGAGACGTCATGTCCCCCCAGATTAAGTACGCCTACAAGACCCACAACACTTGGGTCTACCGCAGGACCTACCCCAAGGCCCTACAACCCCTCTTGGGCTCCGCGCTCAAGCAATCCCTCAAGACAGGGGATGCCCGTGAGGCCAAGCTGCGCGTGGCTGAGCTGAATCAAACCTTCACAACCATCATCAAGGAGGCTCAGGCCCATGCCCTTGCTACCCCTCACACCGATACTGCCACTGCTACCCAAGGTCCTCGACTGGCTGTGGGTCGCTCTCGATATCAGCGTGCTCGTCTTGTGGGTGATGGGCTGATCAACGACCTTGCCCAAGCCTACCTTGCTGAGGTGTCTCAGCGCCTTCGTCCTGGCAGCTATAAGTCGGTGCGCTTTGCGCTGTCACTGCTGACTTCCCACTTAGGCAAGCACCCTGTTGGTGACTTGTCCCTCACACATGGAAAGGAGGTGCTGGGGTATATCACCCAGCTCTCTCCCAACGTACGAAAGTACAGGCAGGGGAAGGACGCTGGATTGGTTGAGCTTGCAAGCCTGTCAGTCGCCCTTGAGGGTGCCACTCTGGCACCCCAGACCCAGGCTCGCATTCTCAAGCAGATGTCCCAGTTCCTTGACTGGTGTGTTGGCGAAGGGGAGCTGGGAGCCAACCCCTGGGAAGCCCTCAAGGTCAGAGACCGGCCAGAGGTGCATCCCCATGGCATGTTGAGTGATGCACAGGTGTGCATATTGCTCAGTGCCAAAGACAGGGTGCTGCACAGTCCACTGCTCTTCGGGCTCCTCACAGGCATGCGCTCAGGGGAAATCTGTGGGCTCATGGCGGAGGACATCACAGCGAAGGGCAACCTGGGGCGGTTTGTTAGCATGAGGCCCAATGCTCTGCGTCTGCTGAAGTCCAAGGCTGCAGAGCGAGAGGTACCGTTGCATGGGGTGTTGGAAAGGTTGTTGGATACCACGCTTCCAAAGTCCGGCAGGCTGTTCCCGTACCTCACAGTGGACAAGGTTGTGAAGCGGTATGCGTACCTGCGACGCCTCCGCCCTGAGTTGCACGGGACCGTGTTCCATAGCACTCGTAAGTGGTTCATCACACAGTGTGAGCGCACAGGGGTGCCAGAGCACTTCACCGCAACACTTGTTGGGCATCACTCCGCTAGGTCCGCCAATAAGCTGACCTATGGGCTGTACTCGGCGGGGATCTCTGACGCCCAGAAGCGGGAGATCGTCGGGGGAATGAGGTTGCCAGCAGGCTGAGGCGTTGTGATCCCCACCCCCCGTCCGGCTGCCCTTCACTGGTGGTCAGGCGGGGGTATGGCGACTGATTTTTTTAGGGAGGAAGAACGAGCCAATGCGGCCATTGATGCAAAGTGCAGCGAACGGCTGCTTCGAGCCCAGACCTACCAAAGTTTTGCCTTGCAGCGAACGACTGCTTTTCGCTACAATCCGTTATCATGGAAAACTCCGACGCAATACTATCTTTACTACCAAATCGCCTGAAGGACGCGCGCCGTGATAAGCAATTGTCGCTTGACGCTGTCGCTAAATTATCTGGGGTGTCACGCAGTATGGTCAGTCAGATCGAACGCGGGGAGTCATCGCCAACGATTTCGACTCTGTGGAACTTGACCAAGGCGCTTCAGGTAGATTTTGCCGGACTTCTTGAGGATGATCAGGAAAGCCGTGTTGAAGTTTTACGGAGTGGTGATGTGCCTGCGATTGATAATCACGGCACTGGGTGTTCGATCCGCATTCTTTCGCCCCCCGAAGAGGCGGGGCGGCATGAAGTCTATGATCTTCAGTTTAAACAAGACGGTGTGCTGGATAGCTTACCACACGCCCAGGGCGCACGCGAACACCTAACAGTAATTGCAGGGCACCTGACCGTGACCAGCGGTGATGCGGTTGAGCAGTTGTCTAACGGTGACACAGGACGTTACGCGGCAGATGTTGCCCATAAAATTAGCGCTGACGGACCAGCCCGTGCATTTTTGGTGGTGCATGGCGCTTAAATAAATCCAATTTAACAGATTTTTATCCACTTTAACGTAGTTCCACCATTGCGGAATGTTATCCGTTATGAAACCTTCCAGAAAACGGAGGGCGCTATGACGACTGCATTTCTAGACCATATCAACAAAACGCTGGAGCGGATTGACGCTGAAAAAATGATGAAGCACGAGCGCTTAATTTCGTCCCCCCAAGCTGGGCAGATCACCGCGAACGGTAAGTCGGTGATCAATCTATGTGCGAACAATTACCTTGGCTTGGCTGACCATCCTGATCTGATCAAAGCTGCGAAAGGGGCGATGGATACCAAAGGTTTTGGCATGGCTTCAGTTCGGTTTATTTGTGGCACCCAAGACCTGCATCGCGATCTGGAAACGCGGCTGGCCCATTTCTTAGGCAAGGACGATTCCATCCTGTTCGCGGCTTGTTTTGACGCCAACGGCGGGTTGTTTGAACCACTTTTGGGGCCAGAGGATGCGATTATCTCGGACGCGTTGAACCATGCGTCGATCATTGATGGCATTCGGTTGTGCAAGGCTAAACGCTATCGCTACGCGAACTCTGACATGGCCGATCTTGAGGCGCAGTTGCAGGCGGCCACAGCGAATGGCGCGCGATTCATCATGATTGCGACAGACGGTGTGTTTAGCATGGACGGAACCCTCGCTGATCTGCCCAATATCACCAAACTGGCAGAAGCTTACAGCGCACTGGTCATGGTCGATGATTGCCATTCAACCGGCTTCATGGGTCCAAAAGGTGAAGGCACGTCCGCGCATTTTAGCGTCGATGTCGACATAATGACTGGCACGCTTGGAAAGGCGCTCGGCGGCGCGATCGGTGGTTATATTGCTGGCCCCCAACCCGTGATTGACCTGCTGCGCCAGCGTGCGCGACCCTATCTGTTCTCCAATTCCTTGCCCCCATCTATCGTTGCGGCTGGGATTGAGGCAATTCGTCTGGTCGAAGAAGGCAACGCCTTGCGTGCGCAACTGTTCGAAAACGCGGCCTACTGGCGTGCGGGTTTGACTCGTCTGGGGTTCGATCTGTTACCCGGCGAACACCCAATTATTCCGGTCATGTTGGGCGAGGCGCATCTGGCGCAAGACATGGCAGCACGCCTATTTGACGAAGGCGTCTATGTCAGCGGGTTCTTCTTCCCCGTCGTGCCACGCGGCCAAGCCCGCATCCGCACGCAGATGAACGCATCCCTGACAAAAGATGATTTGGATCGTGCACTCACCGCTTTTGAAACCGCCGGCAAAGCCGTGGGAGTGTTAAAATGATCAATGAAATGAATGCGCTGGTCAAGGCCCACGCACGCGAAGGACTGTGGCTGCAAACGGCAGCTGTGCCTGAGGTCGGACCAGATGATGTGCTGATCCGTATAAACAAGACAGGTATATGCGGCACGGATATTCACATCTGGAACTGGGACGAATGGGCCCAAAAGACAGTCCCCGTGCCTTTGATAACAGGCCATGAATTTGCGGGTGAAATCGTTGAACTGGGCATAATGTCGAAGGGTTAACGCTGGGGCAAAGGTGCAGCGGCGAAGGTCACCTTATCGGCAAACAATCACGTCAAAGCCGTGCAGGCAAGTTCCACCTTGATCCGGAAACGCGCGGCATTGGAGTGAATGAACAAGGCGCATTTGCTGAATACCTCCGCCTTCCTGCGTTCAACGTCGTGCCGCTACCGGACGAAATTAGCGACGACATTGGCGCGATCCTCGATCCCTTGGGCAACGCTGTTCACACGACCCTGTCGTTCGATCTGCTGGGTGAGGACGTGTTGATCACAGGTGCAGGCCCTATCGGTATCATGGCAGCGGCTATTGCCCGGCACGCAGGCGCACGCAACGTGGTGATCACGGATATCAACCAAGATCGCCTCGATCTGGCGACCAAAGTCGCAGACGTCACGCCCGTGAATGTAACCAGAACCGATCTGGCCGACATTCAAGCGCAACTAAAGATCACGCAAGGTTTTGATGTAGGTCTGGAAATGTCCGGAAACCAAATAGCCCTAGATCAAATGATCGAGGCAATGGTAATGGGCGGGCGTATTGCGCTACTCGGGATTCCACCGGGAAAAAGCCCTGTTGATTGGAGCCGGATTGTCTTCAAGGCGATCACGCTAAAAGGCATCTACGGACGTGAGATATTTGAGACGTGGTACAAAATGATCGCCATGTTGCAAAACGGATTGGACGTATCAGGGATCATTACGCACCGCTTTGGGGTGAAAGACTACGAGAAAGGTTTCGCTGCTATGAAGTCAGGACATTCTGGGAAAGTCGTGCTGGATTGGCGGACGGCCTAAATTTTCTCAGCTTGATATAACTGTTGAACTTCAAGAAAAGCGATACCTCAAAGAAGCCGTTGAAATCGATTTCGCAAAGGGCTGCGCTGTCCGCGTCTTACCAGTTCGTGTGTAGTGCAGCGAAAGGCAGTGTTTCCCAGACCTGACCTTTGTGGATCGCGCGGCGAAGGTGTCAGGAGAGCCCAAAGTGCAAAATGCTGCGGCATCAACGAAGGTTCGTTCTACCAGCATGCGGACCTTCAAATGGAGTGTTTTTTTTCCCAATCACCAGTGGCCCCCAAGTTTTTCAGAACTTGCCGAAAGCTCTCATGTCCTCGGTGCAGAGCTTGGTTTTCGAGATCGACGAGCGATTGCGGGCTAAACGCGGATTGCTGCAATATGACGTGCGCTGGGTAAAAGGGGGGATCGAGATAGGCAAAAGCGCCCTTTCCCAGGTTCACACCATTCAGCGCCTTGCGACCTTCTTGAATGGGCGCGCTATAGGCCCAGACGTTTTCGAACGTGAACCGTCGCAAGCCCTGATCCAGAAGGCGGCGGGTCAATTCGGTAAGAGGCAGGAACCCGTCGCCGACCGGGACGCCTGCAACGGTAAGCTGGCCTGCATCTTTCGCTCGTATCATCACATGATCCTTGAAATGGACCGAATAGACATGCGGCAACACTGCTTCCAGCGCGGCAACCGGATCCTCGAGAACCATCTGCGAATTGCCGTAGTCGTAGAGGACTTTCAGATTGGGGTGGTTCACTTGCTCCACGATCTGCGCCAGTTCCGGGCCGGTAAAATCTTCGTGGTTTTCCAGCACGATGATCACATTGAGATCAGCGGCTTCTTGCACGACTGATGCCAGATCATCAGCCGTGTTTTGCATCATCTCCGGCACGTCGCCGCCATGGCGGGTATAGGTGCGCAAGGAAGTTGCGCCCATGTGGTGTGCCACCTTCAGCATCTCGGACATATTGTTCGGTGACGTGTCCGAAGTATCAATCTCCAGGCTCATCCCATGGGTTGTCAAATAAGCGCGCAGGCGATCCATCCGGTCGGTGTCTCGTCCGCCAAGATGGCGGTAGTTCGCGTCGTTCAGCGAAAGGCTGATGCCCTGAAAGCCCATTGACCGCGCGAGATCCGCAAAGGCGACGGCGTCAAATCCGGGCTTATGCGCGAAGTGATGCCAAAGGCTGAAACTGTGGATGGTGGTGTCGACGATCATGCGGTTTGCCTCATATAATCCAGTTCCGCGCCAAGCGCGCGGCGGTACCGGGCGCAAATTTCTGCGTCCGCCAATACTTCGGCCCGCCATGCGCAATAGCCGGCAAAGCGCCAGGCATAGGCCGGGCGCAGCAGGGCATATCGCTCAGCAAGATCCGGGCGGGCCAGAGCCTCCCAGAATGCATCTACCTCTGCGCCGGTTAAAGGCTTGCGTTCCGCAAGGATCTGAAACGCGGGTGAGAGAAAGCTATAGATGTCCTCGCAGATGTCGCCCGCAGCAGGGCATTGCCAGTCGATCAGACGCAGCGCCGCTCCCGAGCCGACAAGGTTCACGCCTATGTCTGTATGGATAAGGGACAGCTTTTCCAGTGCGGGTACCTCGGGCGCAGGCGGCGGTGCGGAAGCTAGCATGTGCTGGCAGCGTGCGAAAAACGCATCCCCCTCGGCCATGATATCCGGGAACGTCAAAGGCACTTCGCGGAACCCGGCGGGATCGGCGGTTTCCTTGCGTAAAAGCAGCTCCGCGACGCTTGGCATATCCCCGTCCCACATGTCCCCTTCAACAAATTCGTAAAACAGCAGCGCGGCTTCAGGCCAATACCCAACCAAATCCGGAGCAACGCCCAGCCCAGCAAGGCGGCGCAGGGCTTCTGCTTCATCATCAGGCAAATTGGGAAAGAGGGTACCTGTCATCGGCTCTGCGAACTCTTTGGCGACAACGCGCACGCCAGGCGCATCGACACGCCAGACAGAGTTGAGGTAGCCGCCTTTCAAACGCCGTAGCGACACAGGTCCATCTGTTAGGTCAGCTGACTTTAGAAAGGATTTTAGGTCTTCTTCGGTCACTGCAGCGCGCCCTTGGCTTTGTTTTTTGCGGCTTCCAGAACCGTTTCATTTAAGGTGACGCCCAATCCCGGTGCATCCGGCAGCTGCATCCAGCCTTGTCGGGGGGTCAATGATGGAGCAGAGACAATATCATCTTTCAATAACTGCCACATGATCTGATTGCCATCATCGAGATTGGGGATTAGGCGACCGATCTGATGTTCTGCGCAAGAGGTGATGCCGGTGGTAAAGGAGCTGTGAATGCAGATTTTCAATCCGGCAGCCTCGGCGATGCTGGCAACCTTGAGCATTGGGTGAATGCCGCCAACCTCAACCGGACCGATGCAGATCATGTCCGCTGCGCGTTTCTGACAAATCTCATAGACATCATAAAGCGTATAGGCTGATTGATCGGCGACAATCGGGATACCAACCGAAGCCCGCACATGCGCCAGAGCGTCGATGGACCAGCTTGGCGTTGGTTGTTCTATGAAGTCAATGTCATACGGTTCCAATTTCCGGCACATTCGGATGGATTCATATGGATCCCAGGCCTCATTTGCGTCAAGGCGAAGGCGTGCATTGCCGATCTCTGCCCGAACCGCGCGGACCATGTCGATATCCAACGCCTCTCCGCGTCCGACCTTTAAATAGAAGATACGTTCGCCAGATGCGACGCCCTCGGCGGCGTGGCGCGCGACCTCGTCCACGGTATTGCCCTGAAGGAAAAAGAAATACCCTACCTGATCACGGTGCGCGCCGCCCAAAAGTCGGTGAATGGGGCGACTATCAAGCTTGCCAATCAGATCAAGGATTGCAAAGTCAAATCCCGCCATCATCTGATTGCCCGCGCGCATCGTCCATGTGCCCTCTGCCACATAGGTATCCGCGAAAATACGCGCCTTTAGCGGCACCCAGTCGTGAGGGCTTTCACCAATGAACCCCTGTTTAAGACGGTTAAGGATGTGCAGCGTGCCGGTTTGATCCGGCCCGACAGAGCACTCACCAATCCCGACCGTACCGTCGGAGGCAATAACCTCGATCAGATTGACGGTGAAATGTTCCAAAACACCGCGTGACCATACGTAGGGCTTCTTCAGCGGCAGGGCCAAGGGCGTTACTTTGATGTCAGAAATCGTTGCGTTCATGCGAAACCTTTCAGCGTTTCAAGAAGTTCAACCTCAATCGGAATGCCTTGTTCGGCGAGACGCAGCTTGTTCGCCTCGCGCCTCGCGTTTGGCAGACGGGCGCCGTCCTGGTCGGTGATTGAGGCCACAAGCGCAGTGATCGTCTGATCGAAACCACCGCCAGACAGTTTGCCCGGATCAAAGGCAACAAAGAACTGGCCGTTGTCGATGGGCTTGCCGTCGTCGTCAGTGAAGGACCCCTGATCCGGCCCCAGTTTGCCCCCGGCGAGGGCGGCGCACAGCACCTCAACCAACAGCCCGATGCTGAACCCTTTGACACCGCCCGCGGGTGCCATCGATCCGTCAAGCCCGGCTCCGGCGTCGGTTGTGGGATCACCATTCGCATCCAGCGCCCAGCCCAGGGGGATCGGTTCGCCTTCTTCGGCAGCACGTTTCACCGCCGTCCAGGCCACCTGCGTTGCCGATTGATCAACCAGAAAGGCTATCCCGCCATTCGGAGCAGGCACTGCATAGGAAATGGGGTTGGTTCCGATGATCGGGGTCTTGCCGCCGACCGGCGCAACGGTAGGAACAGCATTGGTTGCACCGATGGCCAGAAGGCCTGCGCGCGCAAGATACCCGGTGTGAAATCCCAAGGTTGCAGCATTATAGGAATTATGAACGCCCATCGCCGCAACCCCATGCGCCTTGGCTGCCGGGATCAGATGTTTGAACCCGGCCTCAATCGCCGGATGGGCGAACCCGTGCAGCGCATCCACGCGAAAGCTGGTGTCGGACAGCGCCTCGATCTGCGGGACGGCCTTGCCATCCACCTTGCCGCTGCGCAGATGGGCGCAGTAATATTGCAGCCAGTAGAACCCGTGGCCCTCCAATCCGGACAGTTCGGTATCCAGAATGGCGTCAGTGAAATACCCTGCGTTCTCTGGCGCGGTGCCGCTGCCGGTCAACGCATTCCAGATCAACGCACGGGCGTCCTGGGGGGAGAGTAAAACGCTCATTTCGCGTGCATCCTTCTTTTGCGGTCACGGATGACTGCCGTCATCTCTTCGGTTCCGTCGTGGTAAGTGCCGAACCATTTATCGAGCGGGAATTCCGGGCTGCCATAGTTGCATTCGTAATAACGGTGGTGAAGCTGGTGAAAGAACCCGCCAATCAAAATGCGCGCCTTGTTCCTGGCAAACACAGCCTCGTATCCGGAATGACCGGTCGGTGCCCCCAACATCTGCCAGTGCAACAGGAACATCATGTGTACGGGATGGGCCGGCAGCACAAAAAAGACTAACAGACTGCTGAAGTAGAACAGGTGTTCAACCGGGTGCATCGACAAGCCGGACCAGGGGCCGACATTGACATTCCGGTGGTGCACCGAATGCACATGCCGGTACAGCGGCGGCCAGTGGATCAGGCGATGGATCAGATAGAAGTGGATCCCCTGCAGCAGGGTCAGCAAAGGGAAAAGCAAGACAAACCATACCGGACTATCCGAAAACGAAAGCGGCGTCGTCCAGTCGTTGGCATAGGCCCAGCGAACAGCGATCTCAAAACCTGACGCAATCGGTACGCCGTAGACCAGCGTATGGAACATGTTGTCCCAGGTCTGGTATCCAAAGAGGAACAGCGCGTTCTTGCGGCCGGTGATCGGGCGGGCATCAAAGCGCATGACATTGCCCTGCCCATCAATGCCGTAGAACCAGATGTGCAGCCCGCCCACCACTAGGAACACGGCAACCATATTTCGCAGCAGAACCAGCGCGGCCCAATCCCATGCAAGTGCCGCATCAGCAGAGACAAAGGGCATCAGCCAGAACGCGATGACAAAGCTGTAGACCAGAAACAGCGCCCGGTCGGAGACCTGAAGAAAGTTCTGAAACAGCCAGCGTAGAACGGCCCAAGGCCTGGGCGGCCAGTGCCAGTACGGCATAGATTGCAACGGCAGTTCCGGCGCATGGTTCCAAACGGTTGTTTTGCGGTTCTGTGCGGACATAGTCTCTGGCCTTTAGTACGTTCTTTTATGACTGGGAGTGCATGCGTTTTTTGGTTTCGCGCACACGTTCGGTCGCCTCGGGGCTGCCGTCGTGATAGCTGCCGAACCAGTTGTCCCAGGGCATTTCCGGATTGCCGTAGTTGCACTCGAAATAGCGGTGATGCAGCTGGTGGTGGAACGACCCGATTTTGAGGTGGGCCTTGTTCCCCAGCACCAGATTTTCAAACCCGGCATGGGATGTGGCCGTCGCCAGCGCCAGCCAATAGCCCATGAAGATGAAATGTATGGGGTGCGCGGGAATAACAAGAAAGATCAGCAGCAGCCCCATATAGCCGATATGCTCAATCGGGTGCATCGATAACCCGGACCATGGCGCGATTGAAACGCTGCGGTGGTGCACCGCATGCACGCGTTTGTAGATCCACGGGATGTGCAGCGCGCGGTGCAGCCAATAGAAATGGAAGGACTGAAAGACGGGCATCAGCAGGAACAGGGCGAAGAACCAGACCGGGTTGCTCTCAACCGTGATCATCGGCGCCCAGCCATTGGCGTATCCCATCCAAACAACGGCATCGTAGAACGTCCAGATCGTGACGCCGGACAGGAGCGTATAGGTGACATTGTCCCAATACTGATCGTTCCACAGGAAGATTCGCGCGTTCTTGGTCAGCCCGCGCCGGTCGAACTTGTAGTCGCCGTCCTGTTTCTTCCACCCATAGAGCCACAGGTGCAGCCCTTGGGCAAAAAGGGTCATCAGGATCAGGTTGCGCACCCAAAGCTGTAACACCCATCCCCAACTTAAGCTTTGCATCTGCTCCAGCGGAGGCACCAGCCACGCCCATGTGGCCCAGGCCATCAGGGCATAAATCATGAATTCGGTCATCGGCAGCCAATTGGTCACAAACCACCGCAGCGTTGCCAGCGGCCTTGGCGGCCAGGAGAACAGCGGCGTGACCGCCACAGGCAGGTCCGGATGCCAATTCCATTCCTTGCTTGTGCCAGCTTTCAGGTGCTCATCAGTCGTTGGCATGCACGGCCCTCCCTTCGGTGCGATATGAATATACTTCATGTTTTCAGCAGAAGTAGAAAACGCTAGTATTTGTCTGCCAAATACATAACCTCAGGGAATGAAATCATATCGCAAATCCTTGCCACCGCTTGACAGCCTGCTGTTTTTCAATGCGGTCGCGAACAATCCCAGCCTGAACAGCGCGGCCGAAGAACTCTTTGTGACGCAGGCCGCAGTCAGCAAACGCATTCAGCGGTTCGAGGAATGGCTTGGCACGCCGCTTTTCTCACGTGACGGGCGCAATTTGCAGATCACCGAAGCGGGCACCGGCCTGGCGGCTGACGTCGAGATTGCACTGGATTTCCTTGAACGCGCGATTGATAAGGTCAAGGCTCCTGAACAGCCTGTGGTGCGCATTGCAGCCAACGCCGCAGTTTCGATGTTCTGGTTGTACGAGCAACTCAAGACGTTTTCCCTGAGCGACAGTTCCTGCAACGTTAATGTTTCGACGACCGACAGCACGGCTGAGTTACTGTCTGACGATCACGATCTAGTCATTCTGTATTGCGACGGGAACGTGCCGGGATGGAAAGCCATTTATCTGATGGGTGGTGAACTGGTGCCAGCAGCGGCACCGAAAATAGCCGAGAGGGCCAAAACACACGCGATGTTTGACAGCATCGCACCTACTGAACATGCGCCGGCTCTTTTGGAGTACGCAAATCTCACACCAGATTGGATCAATTGGAAACTCTGGCTAAAACAGAAGGGTTTTGCTGATATCGCTGCCTGGCGCACAATCCCGTGCAACAGCTATGTCCATTCAGTCGGCAAGGCGCTCAACGGCGAGGGCATCGTTCTCGCAAATTCAGATATGCTCGAAGCCGAGTTTCGTTCCGGAAAGCTGGTTAGAATTGGAGAGGCCGGACTGACACCCAAGAAGTCGTACTTTTTGTGCCACAAGGAAAACGCCCCGCTCACGCAGTCCTTGACGAAATTACGAGATTTTCTGACCAATGAAACGTGAGCGGCCCGTCGCGGTCATTCGTCGTCAATCATCGAATGACGGCTGTGTCCCGCAAAGCAGACCTCAGGCATTGGCCCTGCGAATGTCTGATTTGGGTTGCAAGGTACAAATCGAAACGCTAATTGCGATTGCAAATCAGGACCGCTTTCGGGACCGCTTTTATATTTTATAACTAAAATAAGTATCTGCAATTAAATTAAAAAATAGAAAGTTCGACGTCCTCTTCTGGGCACCAAGAATCACATTTAAGTAATTGTAATTATTATATAAAAATTGGTTTGGTGCCTGCGAAACCTAGCCGCAGGACCACTTTCGGGACCACTTTGTCAAAAAGTGACGAGATGGGAAGTGTTTTGTCATCCAAAGACGCTGCAAATTAGCCCTGCCCCTCTCAGGTGGTTTTGTCTGACATCACCACGTGAAGACATCCGTTTTACAATTTAGCTTGAGAAGAATTTTCCCAGCCCAGAACTTCTGGGATTTGCGTACGGTGGGTATATAGAACTGCAGCACATAGAAGCCCGAGTACTATTGCAGGAACAGAAGATGGACCCAGAATGAACCAATGGGTCAGGACGGCACCTACCATAGCACCACCGAGAACTGCTGCACCGATGACCTGACGGCGTGGCAGCCATAATAGCACAACACCAATTACCTCAATGGCCCCTGTCAGATAACGGAAGCCTTGCCCCCAACCGATTTGATCAAACGTCATGACCATCATTTCGACACCCGCGAGCTTTGCGCCGCCTGCGCCCAAAAAGGCGATTGAAAGTAAAATGCAAAGGCCAACTGA
>Ga0213869_10001749_pt1 | contig 15750 bp, 24 predicted proteins | sample PICome_10_FD_160083 | JGI IMG/M metagenome (GOLD analysis project Ga0213869, IMG submission 160083) | Coastal seawater microbial communities near Pivers Island, North Carolina, United States - PICO132 | ecosystem: Environmental > Aquatic > Marine > Coastal | place: USA: North Carolina...
CTACACTATAAGGGCGTATCCATTCCTATATCGCTTGGATTAAGAATTTATGGTCACTATTGCCCTATGACAACACACTGGATGCCAGCGTTGCCTGATGCAGTGGCACCGGTTCCGTCTGTGACTGTGCAAGTGTAAGTATAAAGAGCCTCAATAGGCGGGTCGCCTTGGGTTAGTCCTGTGTCAAGCGCTCTTATGTTCGAATCATCGTAAGTTGCAGCATTTTGGGTTCCGGGATTAACTAGTATGAGATTCCCCCCAAGGATGTTGTTAGTATCTCCTTGTTCTGTAACTGCCCAAGAGTATGAATAACTGCCATCTCCTCCTGTCGCAGTAGCGGTCATTATAATATCCCCGTTGGCAGTAGTTATTGGGAAATCTTCGCCGATGGCTCCTTCAGCAATAAAATCACGAATTCCATCACGAGAGACACTAACTGCTAACGCAGCGCCGCCTTGCCCCGTAGCAACTCCGCTAACAAGTGGAAACATCAGATACCACCAAATGCTAACCACTCTGAATTGTTGCCATTCGAAACAACGGCAACAATAGAAGTAGCAGCATAAGCAGTAGTGTTGGTCGCATTTGAAGTAGCCCCGTTGATTTTAACGCTTGAGTGGGGTCTTGTGATAACAATATCTTGACCGTCGCCATTAACTAAAACAAACTGCGTTCCTACGGGAGGGCTTGCAGGTAGTGTAAATACTCCAGCAGAACCTTTAGTGAATTGATATATCGTTCCTGTTTCTGTATTTGCTGGTGCGGGGTCACTTGTGCAGACTTCTACCGATGCTCTAAAGCGGGCATCTCCATCAACATGTAACTTTGCCGCTGGAGTTGCGGTCCCGATACCAACATTTTGATTACTTTCTAATATAGTTAAAGCATTAACATCAGAAAAACTATCGCTTGGGGCTGTGCCTTGTAGCCTAGTTCTAATTTTAAATGTGGTCTCGTCTGTGAATAAATCCCAGTAAGAGTTTTGTTGATTCCCATTAGCACTAAGATGTAGTAGTTCGATTGCGGGGTCATCGGTCCCGGTTCTTGCTATTCTCATAACAGCGGCCGATCCAATAAGATTTAACGCTCTAGGAGCAGTTCCATAGTTTCCAGTAAGAGTTCCAAATAGTGCTGTTCCAGCCACATCGAGCGTTGCTCCAGGAGTGCTTGTTCCAATTCCTACCTTGCCTGTTTCGTCGATGATCATTCTTTCCGAACCTGCGGTATCAAAACGAATTTTGTTTTCGTCTGCTGACTCTTCGACCTGGACCTTAGTATTGGCGTCCGCGTCTTCGGCTTTTGTTGGTGTTCCACCACCAGTATTTGTGCTCATATATGCCATGATTATACCACCAGAATCTCCACTATACCATGTCCATGATCTTGAATTTGTCGCCGTCTTCGGAACACACCTTCGGGTCCACTCCAAATCTCCTTTTGCCTAACGACTTGTATTACCTTATATTTGCCTTTTGCTCCAGCATCCGATACTGTGCCATCTGCATTAACATTAACAGTTAGGCCAGACTTATTAGAAGGATAGATACCTATGTTAGATGAGGCTTTTACTCTAAGCCTACCTATCATACCTATTGGTGCCCATTCCTTTCTTGCACTTCTTGAAGTATAATCTTGAGACTCGTCGTAGTTAGGATTTAACATGGGTCTTCCTTCGCTATCTTTCACTTCGCGGTCAAAGTCGTCTCGCAGGTGCTTACCTTTCCATTTCATCGGTGTTGCATTAGAAAGGAATCCTGGCGCGGCTGAAACAGGTCCGATGGTGTTCTCTCCTCCGACCTCTATCTTACCATTTGGAGCGCCTGAATCGTCTAAAGAAAGTTTAACAAACAATCCTACTCGATCTTCATTATCTGGATTACCATCATTCCATTCGAATGATTCTGCAAAGTCAGCACCGGTAGTGACAATACCGTTATCGGACAATACCTGTCCCGCCGCCGATGTTCCTGCTGTGCTATAAGATACACCGACTAGTGCTACCCCATTAATCATGACGCTTGGGTCGGTGCTCGTGTCAGTGCTTCCGCCATTAGCCTTACCTCCGCCAACTATAATGCAAGATACATCTCTATTGCTGCCAGTTTTGGTGGCCTTTGGACCATCCCCAACCAATAGGCAATCTTTTGGATCTTCAGTTATTACTGCGCCTGTAGATGCTATCATGGCGTTAGTTTTTCCAAAGTTAGCGTTTTCATCTCCGCCTAACGGCGCTGCCAAGTTTGTAGATATGCTTGATCCTACACTACCGATAATAGCGTTGTATTTGCCTACCCCTGCTGAACCGGCTGTGCTATTAATAGTGCATACTTCACTACCTATTATTGTCGCAAATGACTGATTACTAATGACGCTGCCTACTCCCCCAACTACTATGGAGTCAATGGCATTTGTGATAACTGCTGATCCTGCACAAATAGTAGCAGATCTTTCAAGCCCTGTGTTAAACCCAACATTGTTTCTACCATTTTCATCATCTTTAATCTCATTTCTATATCCGCCAAAGATACTACAGTGATCTGCAGAATAAGCGTTATCTTGAGACAGGATGGAGTTTGTGCTTCCTCCAACGATTATCGCGTCTGGCGCTCTAACCGAGTTTGCACCGGCGCCTTGACCTGTGACATTCGCGGATTGTGGTTGTCCTGTTTCAAGTCCAATTTTATTAGAGCGCCCTCCTACTAGGGCAGAATTTACTCCTTTGGCTGTGCCTGCATGATTACCATCATGACTACACATTATGTCCATAGCGGTCGGATCGATTAATACGATTGTTTGACCTGCTACTTCGTGTATTTTTTGAAGATTTCCTCTAAGTCCTACAATACTCCCACCACTATAGTTACCAACGCTATACACTACATCAGAGTCTTTCTTTGCTATTATTGGCTTATTGTCGTCATGATTTGAATCAATTCTAAGAATTTCATCTATAGACCCTACCGCATCTAAAGTAACAGGACCACTATCTACGGTAATAGTTCTACCTACACCAGCACCACCTTGATCATACGCAGCGTCTAGAGTATTACCAGATCCACCACCACCGCTAGAAGCAATAGTGACTACTGATCCTGCAGAGGTTAAAGTGACATTTGATCCGGCCTTTATAGCAGTAATAGCACTAGCAGTTCCATGAGGAATCTCTCCATCCCCACCAACGCTTCCAGAAGTGATTACTTTGCTTCCAGCGCTAGTTGTTGCGTATGCCATTCTTTTACCTCCTTAAATTGCAAGGAAGTAAAGTTTCTGGCTAGAGGCCGTTGCGTCCATATAGAATGAAGAGGCTCTAGTTATTTCCACGAATAAACTTTCACTAGCGGCTAGTGGCATTCCAAAGAAACTAGATGCAGCGCTTACAGAAGAAGTCCCTATGAAAATAGTTCCAGCGTTTGCGGCATCTGCCTTAAACAGGAATCCTCTTTTAGCAACAATATCGGTTGGGATATCTGCTGCGGCTGCCATTCCCCAGGCCGAGTTTGCTCCACCAATGGCCGTTTTAATTAGGTGTAGGAAATTTGTAGCGGTTGTTCCCACAGTTATCATAGGATGGCTTGGAGCAGAGAATCGTTCACGCCCTACATCATTGACAAGCATGACTTGCCCTTCTTGTGTAGACACTCCTGAAACGGGTTTAGTGTTGGTGCTTCCTTTGCCTGTAACAACCTTAATACCGTCGTTCGAATTGCCTGCCATGATTACTCGCACATACTCTATGGTATTTAGGCTTCCTGTCCAATAGGATTCCTTAAGTCCCCAACGATATAGTTAGGTTTCATGCGGAGATTCGAAAGACCCGAAATCAAGAGTAAATACGGTCCATGTATTAAATGTGGGTCAGGAACTCGTAGCCATGTTTTAGAGCCGGCCTTATATGAAGAATATGAGCAAGAGGTTATTGTTGGTGCTTCTGACATGTATTCGTCTTCTCAATGGGAAGATGTAGATACGGTAATACGATCAGAAATCGTCCAAGATTCTGTGGTTATGTGCCACTCTTGTTGGACTTCGGCTCTCGATCATTATAATTCCGAACTTCCTAAAATGAAGTTTGAAGGGGCTGGAAGATACCAGCGTCTAGCAAATGTGCTTCGTAATGTTAGATATTATAACTTAGATACACATCTAAACGATAAGGCTAAGGACTCTATTAGAGAACTACGAAACTCTCTATCTAAGTTCATAGGTAAGGTTGGTGAAGAAGAGTGAGCAACGAAGTTATACTTGCTCGCATTGACGGATTCGTAGAAGAACTAAAAGAATTGGGCGTCCACGATGTTGTTGTAGCAGCAGGAAACGACGCTGGCTTTTTTAGTGTGAAGTATTCGGGAGACTATAGAGGGATATCTTACTTAGCCATGTCATCCCTGATGAATATCATGTTTGATTCAATGCAAGAAATCGCTATGGAGTTGAAAGAAGATGGACGAGAGAATTACAGGTAATGAATGGAACGCTAAGAAGAAGTGTCCTATCTGCACAATGATTGCAGAGAAGAGTGTTCCTTTAGAAGGAGAACTTCTTGTCTACGAAGGTGGACAACCCAACGAATACAATGGTCGCCGATATTCGGAAGGCGACCCGTTACATTGTCCCGTGTGCGGTCACGCGGAAACTAGAATGTTTCATGAAATCGGCGGTGTTGAAACCGAAAGGACTTCTTCTAGAGGCGATACACAACCATGGACTCACATTATCAAAGTCCAATGTATGTCTTGTGATTGGAAGCATGTTGTAGCAAACGAGGTTTGCGTTGGTGATCCTTGGGACGATGTTATGGGCTTTAATCGCCACCTCGATCAAAACGAGGAGCAAAAGCACGCAATTACTTGGACTAACGAACAGGCCGTCGGCCTCCGAGGTGCTCGCCAGAAGTATAACAAGAAAGATAATTTATACAAGAAAAGTCATCGTCATAAAAGAGAGATACATACAGAAAAGTCCGATGGGCCCTCTAAAGTCGAGTGGAAACCGACCGCCGAAGAAAGATCTTTACCTAGATTTGCTCCAAAAGAGGAATGATAACCTATAAGTAACCAACGAACTTACCTATAGGTAAGCCCACCAGGGCAATAGGATGTATTACCATGCGAGAAGTTAAAGAAACCAACATTAAGATTGAGATTGAGATCCAAGGAAAGACAGTTTTGCTATCACAAAATGTTAGCAACCACGATTTAGAAGACCAACTGGTCTCTCTAGTCAATACTGCTCTCCTCTTGGAGCAAAATCTTAACGAGTAAGTGATTAGTAATGCGCTGTCCCCATTGTGAGAGCGCAGATACTATCTTACACCGCGTTGAAGGCGGAGATATTGTAATGTGTTTGGACTGCGGTGCAAATACGATTATACAATAACCGCTTTCAACGCTTTTTTATTAACCTAAAAAGCATAAGTCCTGCCCCTGCTGCAAGCGCTGGCTTAACCCACGCTGGTTGCCTAATAATAATATCATTCCATCCAAATAGTCCTGGAGGAGCATCTCTACCTGCTGGACCTTCTCCATTACGACGCTTAGATAACGGCGCACCCACTTTACCATAGCGATTATCTAAAGCCATTTGGTTAATATCCTCAAAGCCATATATATTGATGTTAGCGTCTCGCCACATCAAATCTGATCGATTCCTAACGGTATGTTTCTGGTCTTTACGACGAATACCGTTTCCCATGCTATCCCCTCAATACCAATTTGGCGGATTGCCAATGCCATATACTCCAGGAGAACCTTCGTTTCTAACTACATTAGTTCTTGTAGCGACCATGAGCAATCCGGATGCTACTCCTATAGCAGTAGCCGTGTTAGATTGCTTTTTAGGATTAAACTTTCCCTTAGTAATAAGATTCCAAGTAACGCTACCAAACCCATAAGCAAGTATTCCGCTTAGGGCTATTCCTAAATCTGTATTGTTACTAGACATCTAATCCCCTCAATACCAATTAGGGGGATTGCCGATACCGTAGAGTTGCAAACTTGGGTCTTTAGCGCCTTGAGTGTTTGCTGGAGCACTTTGAGGCATTAGCACTGGACCCATGTTCATTGTTCTAGTGTAAAAGTAATAAACTGCTGCTGCAGCAACGCCATAGGCTAACATCTTCTTGGTTCCTTTCTTCATATCCAACCATCTCCGCCCATCATAGGCATTACGCCGTGTTCACTACCAAGAATATCGGTGTGGTCTTTTGGACTCTCTGTCGTGTGCATACCGCTAATGCCGTATTCATCTGGGAGAACTTCTTGATTAAAGTCTCCATGATTAACTCTTCTTTTAACATTGGAAGGAACTCCGTGCAGCATCATAGGCATAGGCATAGATGGTGCTCCTCTATCTTCGTCATCTCTAAACATGGCGTGTGAAGAAGAGGTGGAAGTAGTTGTTGAAGTAGAAGCACCAGTAGGATTAACTCTCATAGACTTCATTTGTTGATGACGAGCGAAAGGTCCAGAACCGATTCCATAAATGCCTCGGTTCCAGTAATCTCCTTTTCCTGCTTGAACTGCTCGGAAGTTTTCCGAAGCAACATAGACTGTCGTAGCGGCAAAAACGAATGCTAGGAACGGATGGTTTCTAGTGAACTTGCTCGCTTCTTTAAACATTCAAACGCCTCAAATAACCATGGCTGCAACGCCGATGCCTCTTTTCTGCTTGAGGCTAAGTTTCGATCCGCTAACTCCTTCGACAACGAAAGAGCCGACATATCGACCTAGGACATAACTGATTGCAAGTCCGGTAACTACAACTCCTGTTAGAACACCTGTGGTGACTGCTGCGCTTGTTGCGGTAGTTGTTGCTCCTAGACCATGCATACCATGACTACCATATAGTTGAAGATGATCAGATTCCTTTAGAATCTTCATAAGAGAGGTTCTTTCTGGGAGTCCACCAAAACCGTATAGTGCTGCGGTCTTATCACCATAGTAAGGGCTACCGCCACCACTATAGTTGTAGTTATACTTAATTGGTGTAGGGCTTGGTCCAAACATACTTGCCATGTTAATTTCTCCTTTATTGATTCTTAGATATTATAATATCTGTTGCGCCACCGGTAAGTCCGCCAACAAGTCCACCGAGAAGTCCCATAGTTATATTGTTTTTGATATCGGACTGGCCTCTTTTGAACCTACTAAATGTTACTCCGCCAGCAAATCCTGCTGTTGCTCCTATAGGTGTAAAGAGTAGACCCGGACCAGCCAGTTGATTATTTGCATGTATCATTCCTCCTATTTGGAATACGCTTCCTACAACTACCGCGCTAAGACCTGCTGTCATAGCGTAGTCCTTTGCGGTAGAGCCACCTGGACCTACTCCTTCAATAATTAGTCCAAGTGCAGTCCCTAAAGTAGCACCTATGATACCAAAAGGTGTTGCCTGTTTAAAGGATTGCAAAGTATTGGACATTCGCATTCAATCACCTTAGTTTATTGACTCCACTAAGGCCTGCGAATACTGATGTTTGTGATGGGTCTTCCTTTCGTGATTTGTAATTAGGATTTTTTAGGAAGATTTCATCTCTCCAATTTTTATCATAACGAACAGGTCGGGATTCTGGTTGTGGTTGAAGGAACTCCCTTTCACTAGAATCTCTTTTGTTTGGTCCTAGTCTTGCAGTTCCTCTAAACAAGTGGTCTAGTGAATCTCCACCTTCTTTACGAATGGAACCAAGATTCAAAGTTTGTTCATCTTTGGATGGCATGATGGCAGATAATGGGCTACCATACTTAGCACTACGAATAGACATAGCGACTGCTCTACCTAGAACATTCATACCTATTGGTATTACTAGGAATGCAAGGAAAGGGTGTCTATCTGCGTAATCAAAAATCGGATTCTTATATGCCATCTTATTCACCCCTCGAAACTTACTAACTTGCGTCTTTTAACAATAATTTGCTTAACTAGAATTTTTGGAGTTAGTTCTGCTTCTGTGACTACTTTACCAAAGGTCTGTGTCTCTGAATCTAAAACAACTTCAAACTTTCCAGGAATGTTCGATAGGCCAGGTTCAATAGTCATTTGATTATTCACACCGCCTGTTCCTGCATTTCCTAGCGCCGTTACCACTCCTGGGAAATGAATAGTATCTCCATCTCTAACGAATACTCTATCCCCTACTGCCATACTTCCTTCGTCTATAGAGTCTGCCGCTTCTTCACCCCTATCGGTGATTGTGATATTCATAGAAGAAAGGCTTCCTGGAGTTCCAGGGAAATTGCTAGGATCGGTTCCTGATGCTGCGAACTGGGATCCGAACAAAACTTTGACACCTTGAGCCGCAGCGCCAGTAGGATTTGCTTCGGCAGACATTATAGTCTCTCCATCGATTACGACTGCTCCTTTGGCACCGCTACTTAGAGCATTGGTATCTCTCTTGAAAACGGGTCTTGCTGCAAGTCCCTGATACGGGGTATGAGCACCAATAGCCATATTGTCGTCAGTAAATAGGGCAGGATTGAACACATTAGGTGCTGCATAAGGTTGTGCGCCTATTGGTTTAGCCATGGCTTTTGAGATAGTCTCTAGGCTTGCCCCTGCGAGTCCAGGGTAAGTGAAACTTCCGCCACCCATGTGAATAGGTCTAGCGGGAGAAGGTAGTCCTGATCGACCGACGGAGTTTAGATTGTTTCCAAAGGGATCAGCCGACCTACGAATTAGATTAAGCACTTGTAGTCTAATCTTATAATCATAAGGTTCTGGACTCATAGGGTTATACACTAGGGAATATCCTTTTGCTGGGTCACCGTCGATAGCGAAAAACTGGTTATCTGCTTTTGATGTTCTATTGTCGAAGATTAACTCTGCTGCTGTTTCTCCATTAGGTTCTTGATTTCTATAGTCGTCAAGTTCTAGAAGAACTGCTGCATAAGGATTGTCTGTGACAATCTTAACATAAACTAGTTCGCCCTTTTCTTTAGTATTGACGATATCGAACACTTCACCAGAAGATAAGACCATTGGTCCAAACTTTTCGGTGATGAAACGCTTATCTTCACGGACCATGCTGGCTCTAGAATCGGTTTCACTTGTGAAACCGACTGCGGATACGATAGATGGTTCGCTTGGATCTCTTGGCATTAATATCACCGTTTCTTATTGTAAGTGCCTCACTTAGGGAAATAGTCCGCAAGCATAGCACCAGCAACAGGAAGACCGGTTGTATTAATGATCTTAAAAGTCAAGCGACCGCCAGATCGAGTCTTAAGGGTCTGCAATTGTTCCTTGGTTAGTTCTAGGATGCGATATTTCCAGCCAGTTAAGCGAATTCTTCCGTCGATTAAAAATTCGTCAGAATCATTGACAAATTTGAAGACTGGAAGATTGTTTTCTCCATGCTCGATGAAAAGACTGTATTGCCATGCTGGGTTTTCTACTGGGGACATTTGTCCGTCAATGAATCCAGACAGGCCTTCAAGTTTTCCATGAGCGTTAGCCGTGTGTGGCGATGGTCCAGAAGAACCTTCGGGAGCCTCGTCAAGAACGGACTTAGGGACACCAGCAGGATGCTTGATGTATAATTTCCCTGAGACAGTTCCTACTTGGTGACCGTGTTCTGCGGTTCCCATAGCGAATCCCAAAGGAAGTCCACCGTTAGTGGTGTCTTGTGGAGGGAAAGCGTTGCGAGAGTGCCAGTCACCTGTTTCTAAGTCCATGAACTTAGGTTGATTAGGAATTGTTGGGCATAGTTGATACAAGTTACCTTTGAAAGGTTCCAAATCACCGAATTCGATAAAGCCAGAGTCGAAGTCCGGCTTTAGGATGTTTCCGTAGCGAGTCGATTCAGCAACCGTTCCAGTTCCTAGATCGAAGTATGCGGAGATAGAAGCGAGACCATACTTTTCTAGAGCCTCACCATGAGTTCCGTCAAAGTCTGTAGCAACATTGGAAGACACAGCGGTGATTCCTACATTCACGGTATCTGTGAAAAACAAATCCACAGTTAGTGGTTCTACTGCTTCGACAAGGTGGAACCGGTCTCTAAGTCTAACTAGATACCCTGGTTTTAGTGCCACTTTGTCTGCGTCTGACGCTGAGAAGTCGGTGTTAGCCAATCTTCCAAGCGCGTTTCCTGATCTTACTCCTTGATTTACATTTGCCATGCTTATTCCTCCATTTCTTTCTATTTGGTGGTTAGAACCTTTCGGCTCTAGACTATCCGAAGTCACCAGTAGATATAATGGCTTTGATTATCTAAACGGAGTTTTGCCCTTCATCCATCCTACCAGCATGAACCTTTTACCTTTGGTGACGGGAGTAACTTTGTGGAGAATATACGATGGAAACAATATTGGGCATCCTTGTTTAAGAGGAACGGAGATATCTTTCTCTGCTATCTTTACTAGTAGTTCTCCTCCCTCATATGACTCTTCACTAGATAAGGGGATTACTATAGATAACTTTCTTGTGGAGTGTTTTCCTTTTCCTATATCTAAGTGCCATTTGTAATTGTCGCCGACTTCGTATAGTAGAAATTGAATCGGGTCTTGACCCTCTAATTCGAAATTCCAAAACTCGTTATTGCGATCGAGGCAGTAAGATTCTATCTTAGAGTATAATTCGGGGCATTCGGATTCTTTAATCGCACATGATTTTGTGCTTCTGTAAGATTTGTCTAAACCTGTTCTAATGCTAGCAGGACATACAATATGTGCGAACTGTTCTATTAGTTGCGAACAGTCCTGTTCGTTAAGAATGGGGTCGTTAGAAACATAGCAGTTTCCCTTCATGATATTACGACCTTCTTTCCCTAAATAAAGAAAGCCCCCGAACACCCGAAGGTGCCCAGGGGCAGACCGTTCCAAAGATGAACGGCCGATTGATTATCCTGGCAACCGTAGTTGCTTTGGTAATCTATGTTCTTGCGTTATCGCTTTATCCGAATCAACAAACCTTTGCTAGTGACAACACGCTAATGATAGATGCGTGTGTATTAATTTCGCCCATGATTGTGGCGAAGGTATCTGCGTCAGTCGATGAATCACTGATGTTTGCAGCACTTGCACCGGTTCCAGTAACAGTGTCCATTTGGACAAGGGCTTCCGAAAGATCCAGAGTGTAAGGCCCAAGGCGTGCGCCAGTAGAGATACCAGCACCAGCGGTTAGGTTACCATAGTTCTTATCTGTTGCAGATGCAGTTACCATTTGTTCCCATTGAACTTCCATAGCAGATGCTTGCACAAGTCCAGCGAAGATACCACCGACTTCGTTAGCCGATCTGTCTACTGCTGCTGCTGGAGTTACCGATACATCAGTATCTACGAAAAGACCAGCGTCAGTTGTTGCTGCGGTATTATCTAGACTAACTGCACCGACATTTAGAACACCTTGAAGCATCATGTTTCCGCTAATAGTTCCGTAGTCTGCTAGAGTGTGTGCAGATCCGAAAGCCGCTTGATCGGCTACTGCGGTGTTATGAGCAGAGCCAGGGCACAAAGGCACTTGGCGAATATCACGAAGAAGTCCGCCGACTGCGAGAGCCGTGCTATCTGCTGTTCCATCGTTTGCTGGGTCTAAGTCGAAGATAGTGTCTGCGGTTGCTTCCACATATCCTGATCCTGCTAATGGGGCTGCATCATCATAAAAGTAAGTAAAGTCAGGTTCCAACATGGATCCTTTTAGACCTTCTTTTACGGTATTATGATAATGGTCTGCACCAATTTTCTTGGAAACACCAGTTGATGCAACAGCGACACACAACACATTCGTTCTGACGATTTGAGTTTGGGATCCATATCCTAGATCCAATCCACCTATACTTGCCATATTTATTCCTCCTGTGTTTAATCACCCAAAGGTAATCAACTAAGTTCTCCGATTGTTTGATACTGCTGAATCAATTCGTGGTGTTGTCCTACGACTGCACCGATGACTCGCCACTTTTCTGAACCAGCGATGGTAGAGTTACCGAATGATGCGGCTCCTCCGACAACACGATGGTTACAGACGATATTTTTCTCCGGTTCCACAACGATCGGACTTTCATACCAGACGAAAGGCTCTTCGAGAACTTCGAAGATTTGTTGATCGATGACAGGTGTTTCGATACCGCTGATGTGCCACTGGTGTTCAGTGATCAACAAAGGCGTTACCGGATACTGGATTCCCATAATCAAGTAGAAGAATTCTTCCAGAGACTTGAAATTCAAAGTCTTAGAAGACCAACCGAAGGTATCGACTGATACCGAGTTTGGTGTTCCTGCACTACCGGATGTAGGGATAAGCCACTGTCCGTATGTTCCCAAAATTGAGAACTGGTCTGCTCGTAGGATACCCTTACCGTAGTCGCCTTTCGGCCAGGTTCCTTGGTTACCCTTCCCCCAATGAGGGAAGTTGCTGCTAATTTTTTGTTCGATCAACGACAGGTAGTTTTTAATTTGACCTGTTGGACGATCGTAATATGGTCTAAGTTCCATTTTTTATTCCTCCTTATTTTTGTTGCTTGTTTCCTGTGTTCCAGTTATTGTGTCTGTCCTTTGCACGGGTTACTTGCAAATTACGGGGATATATGTCCTACATATAAGGAGTTTGGTCGGGACTTAACAAAAGTATAGCAAATGGGATTCAAGCGGTATTCTTTTAATGGTAGCGAAAGTGCAATAGTTATGTCCGAAAGTAATCAACGGCAGGTATCGATTCGATTTAATGAAGAAGATTGGAACCGTATTATTATAGAAGCAGGTAAGTATGGACTAAAGCCTGCACAATATATTCGCACTTGTGTAATCCAAAGACTTAACGGATTACTTGTGGATTCTGGAACTATCGATGAAATCTTACTTCACGATAAAGTTAGAACTAGATCTAGATACTAATGGTAACCCTATAGGGAATACTCTAGGATATGATGTTGGGATTGTTATCCTTTGTTAATACAAAAACGATTAACAGAGTTATAGAAATAAAAAAAAAGAAACCCCAGAGGTTCCCGAAGGAACCCCTAGGGGTGTCCGCATAAAACGCGGATGTTCGGAATAGGTTCTAGTAAAGAAATTGCTTTACTAGATTATTCCTATGATATAATCGCTTACTCGCTTTTGTGGTCTCAGAAGACATTCACTTGGGGCGCAGAGTTGTATCCGAAGAGTTCGCCAACTGGCTCGTCTTCTTCATGTGCGTCTCCAAGGTAGCCTAGATATCCACCGTAGCCGTTCATGTAAGAACCACCGTATCCGTAGATAGATGCTTCTAGGTTGCTAACAGCAGCCGATGAAGGCACAGCGTTGGTGACCATAGCAGGTAGGTGTCCAGAATTACGCATAGCGTTCAATCCGAAGAGAACGAGTGCGATACTGTTAGCCATAATTGCTTCGTTGCGTCCGAGTAGTCCTGCACCATATGCAAGGTAAGAGATACCAGCGGTGACAGTTGCTCCGAGTGCAGCACGGCCGTATGCGTTAGACATAACGGTGTTTAGCACAGGGACTCTGCTAACCATGCTACCAATGTTTAGTTTGGTAGCGGCATAGATACCGAGTGATGGTAGGACAAGACCTAGAGCAGTAATGCTTAGGGCACGGCCAGCGAGGTGATCTTTAACGAAAGATTTGAAACCTTTCAAAGACATTTTACCACGGCTACGACGGCGACCCATCAAAGCACGGACACCGGACTTGCGGCGTGCGGTCTTACGACGAGCGACCTTTCGGCGACCTGACTTACGACGAGCGGTCTTGCGACGAGTTGTGCGACGGCGGCGGGTGCCAGCCTTGCGACGACTTGTGCGGCGACGGCGGGTCGTAGGCTTACGACGAGTTGTGCGGCGCTTACGACGAGTAGTCTTGCGACGAGCCGGTGACTTACGACGAGTAGTCTTACGGCGTGTTGCCTTACGACGGGTCGTTGGTTTGCGGCGTGTTGCACGACGGCGGCGTGTTGTCGTCTTGCGACGAGCAGGCGACTTGCGACGGGTTGTGCGTCGGCGCTTGGTCGTTGCTTTACGACGGGTTGTTCTACGACGCGGACTTGCCTTGCGGCGAGTTGTGCGTCGGCGGGAGGTTGTCTTACGACGACCTCTCGTCTTTCGGGCTGCTGTTGATCTACGACGGGTTGCCATACTTTTTCCTCCAGTTTTTCTTCGACTAGCCGAACTACGCTTTTTATTAGAAGCCTTAGAACGGCTCTTAGTTGCACTCTTTCTCTTAGTCGATTTACGACGAGGGTTCAAAATGACAACTTCTTGTAGTGGCATGTCGATCAACCTATCCGATATACTTCCTACATATAAAGTGGGGGATAAGTATGACTAAATCATACTGTGGTGTTTAGAGCCTATTTTTTACCCAAGGATAAAATATCCAGGGTATAGTGGCTATGGATATGACGGACCGGAGACAGCAGGCTCAACGCCGTGTCAAAAGCGTCCCTGCAACCGTCACTATAGATAGAGAACTAATGGACTTTATCGATGTATTACTTCAAAGAAGAGCGTTTAAATCTAGATCACATGTTGTTAATGCAGCGCTAGATTATCTAAAGTGGACTTTGGAAAATGACCCTAACCGATTCTTCGGGAGACAGGTCGTTCCAACAAAAACTTCACAAGTTCCTCCGCAACCGCAGAATACAGATCGATTGCCCCCTCGTTAAGATAAAGGATGATACTTGGCTTATCGAACAAAGTTTCTGCTACTAGGGATAACCTATGAGTAGAATATTCGGCTTCTACCTTATCTACTACACATACTTCTGATAATGTATTAACTAAAGAATCAACCGTGTTCATATCTGTAAGACCTTCAAAGTAAGCAACCACTACATCGTATTTCTTTAGCAAATCGTCTTCTACATCGAAACTTCTCAGATTGATGTGTAACTCGTGTTTCTTTAGTTCTCGGTAAAACTCCTTTACATAGCGGGTGTTTTTACCCGCAAAAGTCTCCACATTAATTATTTCAGTATGGTTATCGTTCCAAAGAAAGCGAAAACCTCTTTCTTCCCCACTGGGGGTTAGTTCCGAGAAGAGAGAATCCTGTAGTATTTTACAGAACTCCACAGCGCCGACTTCATCATTCGGCGGCTTATTGTTAGGGATTGTAATAACTACCATCGTTTCAGGTCCAAACGCTTCGGTCTTTTAGTTGTATTGATTTCTACGGGTTTGTGTTTCTTCCATGTTCCCCCACCACAAGTATAGTAAAACCAATACTTATTCATGGCATCTGTAATGAAGTCGATTTGATTAACATAGTGTTCTAAGTTCCTTGACTTGAGGTAATCTTGTCTATCTTCTATTCTAAATATAAACTTATTATCTGACTGACTCCATACGGTTTCGTTAAGTAATTGTATTCGCTGAGTCATAGCCATACCAACTATACCCATTCCTGCACCGACGGTCCATATCTGTTCTATGGCTTTAGAGGAGCCTTTCTTTACAAATAACTGTAATTCGTCAATAGCAATAACTCTTCTAATTCTTTTGAATCCTGGTTTCTTTGCTAACATGAAGACTAACTCTACTACTCGATCTAATTGCTCTACTCTTTCATTAGAATCTCCACTAGGTCGGAATACTATTTGTTTATCCTTTGCTAGAAGTCTTTCATACACTTCCATGGGTTCATGACAAATGGTTCCTAACTTAGAAAAGCCTTCATCGTGCTTAGGGTCTACAAAGATTGTGTGAGTGCTTCTTCCCCATAACTTCCTTAGAACTGCGGCGGCAAAAGTTGTTTTACCGCTACGGGTGATGCCAATGATTGCCGAATGACGGCCACGCACCGAATCGAGAATCCT
>Ga0213869_10001753_pt1 | contig 15713 bp, 10 predicted proteins | sample PICome_10_FD_160083 | JGI IMG/M metagenome (GOLD analysis project Ga0213869, IMG submission 160083) | Coastal seawater microbial communities near Pivers Island, North Carolina, United States - PICO132 | ecosystem: Environmental > Aquatic > Marine > Coastal | place: USA: North Carolina...
TTCTCTATAGCTTTTGGAGTATTAGGAACACCTAACACTTCTGATATCATGTTAGCTGCCATTCCTCCCATCGGTCCACCCAAGGCAGTTCCTAATGTAGGTGCAACAGCTCCAACTATATTTTTTAATAATCCTTTCATTTCATGCTCCTAATACCATTTCTTGTAATTCTTTACTACGTCTACCAACTTGTCCATACCAACGACTGTCTTGCATTTGTACAGACATCTCTTTCCAGTTATGTTCTCTACAAGCTTTTAACATGTTACGAAACTTTGAAAGTCTTGTACCACCTAGATTAAAACACATGTTGACTAACACTCTCTGTATAACTTCTGGTAGCTTTTCAAAGTCTTCCTCGCTACCAAAGACATGTATGGTTTCCTTATAATGCTTTTCAAAGTCATCCTCGTAATACATATCAACAACTTCTTGTGTGACAGGTGTGCCAACTTCCCAGTTATATTCAGGGTCGTTAGGTTGGCAAAGGTGTCCAACTCCTAAAGTTTTATATCCTAGACTATCCATATAAATTTCTAACACTTCTCCTTCGTGTCTCTTTATTTCAGCTTTACAAAGCTCTATATCCATTTTATTATCTTTCTTGAAAAACATCTAATCCTAACTCCTCCATTTGTGCTGAGTAAGGTTGTCCTGTAAAAGGGTCAACTCTATCTGCTGGGTTTTCTTTAGTGTAGGGTACATCATCTTTACCTTCTACTATTCCGCCTGTTGAGTATCCTGTAGTTTCTTTTGGTCCTTCTGTTGTATCTAAAAATTCTTCTACTGGTTCTAAAGGAGTACCTTCTAGTAAGGGTACTCCGTAGTATAATAAATCTTTACCAAAAGGAACTGTCTTAATAAAATTAACTGTTGCTTTATCTATTTCTCCTTTTGCTAACTTTTGAGGAACTTTTATGAAATCATCCATATAACCTGCAACTGGATATAAAGACTCTAAAGGTGCATTAGACCCGGGACCAGCAGTTAAGTTTGCAGCTTTATCAAAGTACCAAGGAAAGTTACCTGATAACATATAAACTTCTGCTAATGTTTTTGGGTCAAAAGCATCTCTTGAAAAATACTCTTCTTTAAATTCATCTGAAGTACTAAGACCTCTTTGAAGATACATAATACCAGAATATATACTTAAAGCTCCCATCATCCTAGCACCTAGAGCTAAATCACCGTCTTCAATTCTTTTAACCAATGCATTAGTTTGTGTTGTTTTAGCTTGTGACCAAGATAAAAACGTACCAAGTAATCTAATGCTTGGGTCTTTAGATTGAGCAAATAGTCTTCTGTTTCCTAATGTAGGTATTAGAGCGTCTCTATCTGCTGCTTTAAAACCTACTGTATCTAATAATGAACGACCTCTTGTATTTCTATAAGCATCTTTTACATTTTTAAAACTAGCAATATATTGAGCATCTTCTGTTTTTAATCCTGCAGCATTTAATTCTCTTAATTCTGATTTGCTTAATTTTCCTTTTCTTTTTAATTTATTAGCTAATGTAAAACTTCTAGCAACACCCGCATCAAAAGCAAATTCTCTAGCAAAGTTTGTAATCCTTCCTAGTTGTACAATTTCAAAAAATTTAGAATTAAATTCTGCAATTTTTCTTTGTGATAAACTAGAAGTATTTATATCAATCATATAACCTTGTAACTCTCTTTCAAGTTGATTATTATATTTAATACCTAAACTTTCTGAAGGTCTAAACCCATCTTTATCTATAGTTCTTTTTACTTGAGTAATTAAACTTTTAAAACTTGCAGACACTCCACTGTTCTGTATTGGCTGTACTAAATCACCTAAAGATGGTAAAGCTACTTTAGTCAATCTAGTTGCATTAGTTAAACCAACTAGACCAGCTATCCAAGTTCTTGCAACATCATTATTAGTAATTACAGCTTCAGCATGGTGTTTATTAAAATATGCATTAATAGTTTGTTTAATATCTTTTATTTCTTTTTGTTCTAACTTTGTAGCAGTTTTAGAATTAGGTCTATAAGGTTCATATTTTTTTCTTATTTCTTTAAAAACATTCTGTGTTAAAAGCTCTCCTCTACTTCCAAAAGTTCTAGAAAACTCTACAATAGGAACTGTGTTTGAAATTAAACTATTTAAAGTAACACGTGCATCACTTACTAAAAAATCTTTTATTTCTTCTCTAGCTGCTTGACTAACTATAACTCTTTCTTTTTCAAAATGACTTGCAGCAGAAACAACAAAGTTTTCAGGATTGTTTATTCTATAAATATCATCTTTATTATTAGATGTTAGCTCATCTAAAGTAAATACTCCTTTATTCCTCATATTAGAAGAACCTAATTTGTAAGAGGCTACTTGTTTATTAATAAATCTTTTACCAGTTGATAATCCTTGTTCTTTATTTTGAATTTCAAAAGCTTTATACAAAGCATCATCAAAAGCTTTTGAATTTTTATTAACTATTTTCCAGTCAATCATCTGAGTTAAACCATAGTTATCTAAAACTTTATAATCTATACCAACTTCAGAAACATACTGTGTAAATTCATTTTGAAATTTATTAATTCTTTGTGCTAGAGCAATTGCACTTTCATTGGCTAAATCACCCTCTTCAATAAATTTACCACCTTGTTGTATTCTACCTGCTGCTAAAATAGTTTCTTCATCAGCATCTTGAAATACACGTTTTCCTACATACTCTTTTAATTTTCCTGTTAATAAAAATTTTCTTTCTTCAACAGATAATTCAGCAACTTCTCCAAGTCTTAAGGCAGCTCCTTGAGATTTAGTAATTTGTTTAATAAACTTTTCAGATGCTCCACCCCAAGCTACAACTTTTGCAGCATGACTTCCAGCAAATAAATGTTTAGCCCAAGAGTAAAAATTTCTTTTTGCTAAATCATCTCCTGTTGCTAAAATTTCTTCTTTTATTTTATCTCCACCTTTTACAGAAAAATTACTGTTTTGAATATTTTTTTGTAATAAACCTAAAGCAGCACCTGCTGTAATATAAGCATACATAGAACCATAATCATCATCATCAGAAACAAAAGCACCAAAAGTTCCACCAGCTAGTCCTCCAAAAAAAGGTCTTGTAAATTCAAACATAAATTTATCAATTAAACCTTTATCTGTAATTCCATTATTTACACCTTTCACTAAAGTGTCAGAAGCTGTATCTACATAAGTGTCTAAATTTTTCTTTTCAAGTCTATTTATTTTAGCATTTAAATTTTTTCTTTGTCTTTGTAAATCTTTAATTTTATTTTTTATAGTTTCTTGTCTAGCTACAACGTTTACTTTTTTTGTAAACTCAGGAGAGTCAGGTAAACCCGATAATTTTAACTTAGGGTCTATTTTTTCTTTTAAATCATTAATTTGTTTTAATAATTTAGTAGATTCATTTTGTAAAATACCAACTTCATTTTTAGATTCTGGAACAAATCCAATTTTTTGCATTAAAGTTTTATCTTCAGTTATATCTTCTAAAATTTGTGCTTGTTTACTATCAGGGATAGCTTCTGTTTCTCCTTTTAATTTTACTTTTTTATTTATGACTTTACCTTTGTCATCGAACATTTCAATAGTTTCATCTATAGGTTGAAACTTTGCAGATAATATTGAAGATACTCCCGATACTGCACCTCCTAATCCAGCAGCTAATCCTACTGAATAAGGATTAACTTCTCCGTATAATACTTTTTCTCTTAGTGCTATATCTCCTGCTGAAACTGCAGCACCTGTTCCTATCGTAGCTATTTTTCCTGCTTTAGCTATTTTAGTCCAAGGTATAAGCCAAGTAACAGGGTCTGCTATAGCTATCTGCATACGTCCAGCTAATACTTCTGCATCTTCTGGTCTATTATAAAATTCAGGATATTCTTGTAAAATTTTAGATTGTCTAACAGCTTCATTTTGTTTTAATGATTCATCAAAATCTTCATCTAATAAAGTAGAACGTAATCCAGCTTGTATATAACTTCCTATATTACCTAAAATAGTTTTTTCTTGTTCTCTACCAAAAGCCATTTTACGAGCTGTAGTAGGCTCCTCATCAGTAGTTATAGTTTCTGTAGGTTTTTTTAATAGAATATTTTGAAACCTAGGGTCATTTAGAATACTTTGTTTTGTTTCAGTTTCCTCTTCAACTATTGGTTCTTCTTTTTGTATGGTTACATTAGGAATTAATTCTTCGTCAATTTTATAAGATGGTATAATTTGTTCTTGTTTTTCAAGAGGCGATACAGGTTGTAAAAGATTTTGAAATCTTGGGTCGTTTAAAATTGACATATTAAATTATCTTTGGGCTAAAAACAAAGGTTCTAAATTCATTAATTGTGCATATGTATTTATGTTATCTTTTTCTAGTTTATCTCTAGCACCTCTTCTTAAAGATACTGTATATTTATTAAATAAAATATCTTCTACTTCTTTATCTCTTTTAAAATTTTCCATATGAGCTTCATAGGCTTTATTTATATCATCAAAAGAAGCTTTAATATTTCCTAATCCCATAGGAGGGTTAGAAACAAATTTGATAAGTTCTTTTGAATATAATTCTTCATTACCTTGTTCTAAAGCATTACTAACTTCAATTAAATTATTTAATTTATTTTGTTGAGAAAGATTTAAACCTCTTCTAGAATTTTGTAAAGTTGAAATTGATTTAGAAACATAATCATCAAATATTTGATTAGCTGGTTTATTTGCTGCTTCTTGTTCTTGAGTCTTACCATTTTGTTGTTTATGAGCAATAACATCAACTACTGTAGCAGTATTATTTTGAATTTTATTTTCATAGTTTAATCCGGGAGGTATAAACTCTATATCATCAGTACCCCATCTTTCTTTTTTAATTTTTAAATGTCCTGTTTCGCTTAATAATCTTATACTATCTATAAATAGTTGTTCAATTGATAAAGGTTGTTTACCTAATCGGTTATTACTTTCTTGAATTTGTAAGCTTGTTAAAGTTACAGCATCAAAAAATGTAGTTTCAGACATTGGACTCTCACTACCATCTTCATTATAAACTTTTATATTATTAAAATTATCTTCAAAAATATTTAGTTCTGTAGGTTTATTATCTTCACCCAAAATAGGAATACTAAAATCGCTTTTTCTTAAATTTGTAATAAACTGAGATTTATTAGGGTCTTGTAAAGTTTTAAAATCTTCTTTTCTTTTTTGTAACTTATCTTGATTAAATGGTTTTGTTCCTTCAAAAGTAAACACTTTCCCTGTTCCTTTATCATAGTATTTTTCAGGCGTATAACTTTCATTAATTTTACTCATTATATTATTATAAGAAGTTTTATAAGTTTCGTCTTTTAATTCATATTCTGTTTTTTTGTCTTTACCAATAATACCTTTTATTTTTTTGAATCCTTTATGAACTAAACTAATATTATCTGGTGAAGCTATCATTTTTTGTTTATTAGCATAATATTCATCAACATTTCCTAATATTTCTTCTTTAGTTAAAATTCTTCCTTTATCAGACCTTTCAATATTTTTTATATTAGCTAAATGATTTTTTTCATATTCATCTGCCATTTCATTTATGTCTTTAATTTTAGATTGTGCATTAGTATAATTTTTAAAATCAATTCCTAATCCAGAATATTTTTCATTATATTTATTTTTAGCTTTAACAAAGAAATAATCTCTTCCTTCATCTTCATAACCTTTATTATCTAATAATAATTTTTCTCTTTCATTTAAAGTTTCTGCAAGTTTAATTTTATCATATGTTTTGTTTTTTTCATTTTCTTGTAAATTTTTTAATACTTGATTTTGCATTTGAGCTTCTTTAGCATTAAAAAATAATGTAGCTAATAAAACATTTCTAGCTCTGTTATCTTTTTTTCTACTACCAGATAAATAAGCACCAGCTATGTCTCCCCAACTTGAACCAGCACTTTTACCTAATAAACTTGTATAATCTTTATCTGCCATTTTATTCCTCTTTACCTAATAAACTTTTTGATTGTGTTTGTTCTTTAACTCTCTCTAATAAACTAGGAGATAATTCTGTTTCTTCTATTACTTTCCTAACATCTTGTGGAACTGATTGTGGATTTGCTTGTTGTGCGGATTTTAATTTTACATCTTGTATAGATATTTTATCATTTAAATCTGCTATTTGATTTTCAGGTGACATTTCAATTATTTCATCATCTCCGGCTTCTAATGAATAATCTATATCAGCTTTTTCTGCAAGAGCCATAAGCATGTACATAGTTGGTTCCATTAAAAGAGTCATTAAATCAGGATTCCACTTACCTTCTAAAAAACCAGAATATAAAGTAATAGAAGCAATATCTATAATACCTACACCGTTATTAAGTGATAATAAAATATTTTCTGTAGTTTCTGGAACTGTTAAAGTTTCAAAAACATATAACATAGCTTCTCTAGGATTACTATACTCTGCAGGTTTTTCCCAGTTGTAAGGTTGTTCTGGTGAGTTAGTAAGACTTTGACCGGGTATAGCTTTACCACGTTCTAATCCACCTTGTATAAAATTAATTGCTTTTTCTGAAACTGCCATAATGTTTTCCTATATTTTATTTACCTTCCCGGTATTGTAGCTGCTAATCCCATTTCTCTTGCTTGTGCTGCTAAAAATTGAGGAGACAAAGTTCCATATAATAAACTTTGATTAAGCTGTTGAAAGTCTGTAACTGGTAAGTTTGGAATTTGAGATTGTACCTCTCTAAGATATGCAGATTGTGCGGCTTCTATTGCTGGTTGAGAAGATATTCCCTTACTTATAAAAGGTTGCTCTGGTTCACCTTGTATAGCTCCTAAAGTATAAGAAGTAACTACAGATGAAGCTACATCAGGTATAAAACTTTCTCCAAAATAGTCTTTACCTGTCTTTACTATTTTCTCACCAAAAGTAAGTTCTGGTACGGTAGAAGGTTGTGCTAATTTAATGTCACTTACTTGTGGTGTAATTTGGTTTTTTAAATCTATAGTGCTTTCTTCAATTATTTTTTTTGTTAAGTCTTGAACATTAGGAACTTTTTCACCAATTGTCACAGTAGTATCTATTAAAGATTGATTAAGTTTTTCTAAAGAGCCTGTTAAAGTATTATCTACAAAACCTTTTTCCAAACCTTTTTCTAAAGTTTTTTCTGTAATTTCTTTACCTATTTCTTTACCTACTACTTCTTTACCTACTACTTCTTTACCTGCTTCCTTAACTATTTCTTTACCTGCTTCCTTAACTATTTCTTTACCTGTTTCTTTAACTACCTCTTTTGTTCCAAAGCCTAAAGCTCCTTTAGCACTTTTAAATGCACTATTAAAAGCGTTACCTATTCCCGGGAACATAAAGTTTATAGCCATGCTTCCTAAAAAAGCTCCTATCTTAGAACTAAAAAGTTTCTTTATGCCTTTCTTTATTTTTCTACCTATTTTTCTTAAAAATCCCATATTGTTTTTCCTTTTATTTATTTGAACCAGTGTTTTTATTAGCACTATACTGTACTGGAACTATACCATTTTTGTACGAAGCACCTACTGTTGTTAATAATCCATTTAAGTAATCATCGTATCTTTCACCAGCTTTACCTTCGTTAGCAATAGCTGTTGAAATTATTTGAGCTTTTCTATTTTCTTCATTTTCAGTAGCTCTGAAATCAAAATCAGCTTGGTCTCTTAGTTCTTGCCATAAAAATGACATAGCCTGTGTACTTAAACCAAAAGCGTTTTGTGCGTTCTGCATATTAATCTGATTCTGTGCAGCAGTATTAATAGTGTTAGTTTGTCTTCTCCACTGTACATTAGAAGCTTCAACAGCAGCAGCATTTGCAGCATTCCATTGATTTCTTGCAAAGTCTTGTTGAGAATTAAATTGGTCTACTTGAGTTGTAAGCTGTGCATTAAACTTTTCAATATCAGCTTCTCTACCAGCTCTTCTAGCTTCTGCAGCATTAGATTGTGTAGCATTGAACTGTTCCATTGCATTCATTTGAGAAGCATTGTACTGATTCATTTGTGCATTAAGATTAGCCATAAACTGATTAGTTTGATTCTCACTAGCAGCATTAAACTGAGCAGCAGCATTTTGAGCTGATTGATTACTTAATAATCTTTGTTGAGTTTGTTGAGCTTTTAATACGTTAGCTTGTTGTTGATTATTAAGATTAGCCATATCCATGCTTAGAAAAGCTTGTGCATTTTGTATTTGTGCTTTCTGATAAAAATCTGCTTCTGCTAAGTTTCTTTGAGACATTAGTAATGCATCTTGAATAGCAGCTTGTTGTTCGTTATTAGCTTCTGTTAAACCAACAGTCTGCATAAACTTACTATTAGATAATGCTATTTGTTGGTCAGAACTAAACTGAGCCATGTCCATTTGAAATACATTCTGTGCGTTTGTTAATGCTGTTTGTTGTACTCTAGCTGCATTAGCTTCAGATTCTCTTGCTTCTATATCTCTTTGTTGAGCTACACTAGATTGTATAGCTTGTGCATTACTTTGAGCTATAGGCATAGCTGATTGAATAATAGCATTAAATAAACTATCTCTACCAACTGTAGAAGCAGACATACCTCTTTGAGCTAACATCTGTTCTACTTGTGCAACAGCAGGTCTAGCCCATACAGGTATTTCACCGTTTTCCATACCTTCTAACAAACCATTTATTTGTGTAGATACTAAAGCTTCTTCAGGTAATCCTTCTATAATACCTCTTTGTTCTTCACTAAAGTCTGCTAGTCTATCTTCTAAAGCTTCAGGGTCGTTACCTATTTCTTGTATATCTGCATCAGATAGTCCAGCTCTACTTAATTGTTTCTTAGCTCTTGTAATTCTTGACAAGCTTGTACCGGCATTAATAGCTGCTGTAGCTTTAGCACCTTCACTAATTTTACCAACAACTCTTTCAGCTAAAGCACCTTCAGGGATATCAACATCAGCACCTTCAATAGAAGCAACTCTTTCAACTCCTGCAGCCTTTGCAATAGCTTGTTCAGATACTTCACCTGCTGCAGCTTCTACTTGAGCATCAGGAGATACCATAGCTGCTTCCATTTGTGCAGCAGGTGCTGGACCCATAATAGGATTACCTTCTTCATCAACTCCTATCTGTACTTGTGGCATTTCTGCGGTTGTTGCTGTACCAGTTGTAACAGCTTCTGGAGCAACTTGTCCAGCTTTTATTTGTATCGGGTCACCTTGTTCGTCTAATATAAGATTACCTTTAGCATCTCTTTGATAACCTACTTTTGTAGAGTCTGCCATTGTTTCAATAGCTTGTTCACGTATAGGTTCACCTGTTTCAGGGTCTATACCAACTTGTACTGCATCAGGAATAATAGCACCTTCTGGAACTTGTCCTGTTGATGCGGCTTCTATCTGTAATCCTGTTTCTCTTATTCTTTCTCTTCTATCTTTTTCAAACTGAGCTTGTTGTGCTGCTGTAGCTTGAACAGCAGGAGTAAAATTAGCAACGTCTAAATCAGCTTGATGTTCTAGTTGAGCTTGTTTAAACTCTTTATCCCATTTTTGTTTTTTTACTAATCCTCCAAGTCCACCTGCAGTAGGTCTAGGATTATTTTTTTTATACTCTTTTTCCCAGTCAATCATGTTTGGTAAATTAACTACTTCTCCACTTTCGTCTGTTGTAGTATATGTTCCGTTAGGAGGGTTAGTTTCTCTCATTATTTCTGGAGAAGCTGGTTCTGGTGTAGGTTCTACAGGTGTTGTTTTTCCTATTTCAGTATCTTCTGATAAAGGTTGTACGGGTGTTTCATCAGGTATAGGTTGACCACCTCCAACACCACCAATAGAGATTGGTTGTTCTTCAAATTGTTCTTCAAAAGTTGTTGGAGCTTTTGTAAAACCTTGTTGTTGAGCTTGAGCTTGTATAGGCTTTTGTTTTGTTATACTTGTCTTTTGTTTAGGAGTAACTTGTGGTTGAGCTTTTTTAGATGCTTCTTCTCTTTCTATAGACATAGGTCTATCTTCTATATCTATAGGTTTTTTAAGATTTGTAGGACCTCCTTTTTGTAATCCTACTCTACCACCTTTAGACATATCTACTCTACCACCGGTATAATATTTTTTTGTATATTTCTTTTTATCTTTCATTTATAATACCTATATTTATATTTTACTTGACTTCGAACAGTTTGTCAAGCTTTTCTCCAATTTTATCTATTCTATCCATGAGAACTGCCATGTCATCTTTTAATTCGTTTTTGGTTACATACTCTCTTGCTATCTCTTCACGTGTTTTATTTAAGAGAATGTCTAATCTTTTGTTTTCTGCTGTGTTACTTTTAATGCTATAAAGCACCGGAGCTAACACCAAAGTTATAAAGATGTTCCAAAATAAATAAGGTGTTAATTCCATTGTGTTTAACCTATTGTTTTAGTAACAGATGTTGGTGTAATCAGTAATGCGATTTGAGCATCTAAGCCAGACTTTAAAGCTGTTACAGCATCACTACCCATAGCAGTTTCTACCCATCCTTGTACGGCTGAAGCAGATAAATCTGCAAAGGCTGTAAAGCTTGACAAGTCTGAAGTATCTACAGATTGAGTTCCGTATGATGTAGCAGTCCAGTTGTTGCCATCAGCATCCTGATTAGCATCATCTTCTGCGGTTAATCTCCAATGCACGTTATAAACTACGTCTGCATTACTTTCTAGTGTTGGGTAAGTATCAACTGTTGAAACGTCCCAAGTATATCCAATTGCCATAATTATTCTCCTTTTAAGTTATTTTTATCCGCAATATAAAACACATGATACAAGTTTAACTCCTGTATCAGAATTTCCTATTGTTACTTTTCCTATTGTTTTGCTTCTAACAATATCATCTGATTGTACTTTAGCAGTACCATCACCATTTGATTCTAATAAATCTCCACCGTTACAAGCACCTGTAACTTTTATTGAACCAATACCAACTGAAGCTACTAAAGGTTTATTATCTTTTTCAGAATAACTTGATAAAACACCATAAACTCTTGTATCTCCAACAGTATCGCTTACTTTTATTTTTGCGTGGTCTGCTCTAGTTTGTCCTTCTTTAGAGCCTGAAACATAAGTATCTAATTCATCTATAGTTGAACAAACAGTTCCTATTTCTGTATCTGTAGATATACCTGAAGTTTCGTGATTACCTGAAAAACCAGCATAAGTTACAGTAGAACCTGAAACACTTATAGCACCTTCAACACTTGTATCTTGGAAAAAATATACTAAAGCTCCATCAGTAGAAAGTCTATTAACTGCTATACAAGCATCGTTTGATGTTGTAAACTCACCTAAACCTGAAGCTCTTAAATCAATACCTACAGTTCCTAAAGTTCCAGTAGAAGTTTTAGCTATAGTTACGTTGCCTGAAGAATCAATACGCATTCTTTCTGTTCCACCACCAGTCATAAAGGTTGTAAAACCAGCAGACCTTAATGTCAATTCATCACCAGAATGAGTATAAGCAAGATAACCACGATATCGTTCGTCTCCTGTAGTACCATCTGCAAACATAAGATAGTTTGCAGCATTTGTAGCTGTTGCTGCTAAAGTAATACCTTGTTCAGTAGCAGAAGAAACAACTAAACCATTTGCATAATAATCTGATGGATTTGTAAGTCCAATTCCAACGTTGCCTGAAGAATCAATACGCATTGATTCAGAACCATTAGCAGAAAATTTAATTGGATTACCTGCAATATCAATAGTAGCAAATGCATTAGCAGCATCATTAATACCTTGTAGTTGAACTGTACTGCTAGTATTTTGAACAGCAAAGTTTGCATCTGTTGCTACCTTTACTCTTAATGGTGCTGTCGTGCTTGTTGTGCCTATAGAAACTTGCCCTGAAGAACTAATACGCATTCTTTCTGTATATGTAGTACCATTTGTAGAGTTACCAAACAATATAGCATTATTACTACCACCTGAAGTATCAGCAGCACCTATAAATGTTGCACCACTATTATTTGAAAATGTACCAAATTGTGTAGTATTATCAGACCTGTTTATTCTAATACCTTCATACCAATTACTAGAGCCTTGTTTGATTTCTAATTTAGCTGCTGGGGACGAGTTTCCAATTCCAACACCAGTAGAATCAATTATCATTCTCTCAGTACCACCAGTATCAAACCTAATCTTATCTTCGTCTGAACTTTCTTCTACTTGAATCTGTGTATCACCATCAGCATCTTGAACAAGTAATGCAGAGTTGACTGCTGTATTAGTCCATGTTATACATTCTACTGCTGTTCCTGTTGGAGGAGCTTCAGAGAATGTTAAAGTATTACTGGATACTGAATAAGTATCTTTATGTTGAACAACACCATCAATAGTAACTACTGTAGCATTTTCATTAACTGGTGCAGAAGTAAGTGTTAATGTTGTATCACTGCCATCACCTGTCATAGTATCTATAGCAGGAGCAGTTCCGCCACCACCTCCAGCAATAGCACCCCAAGCATCTGTATAACCTTCAAAGTCTCCAGTAGTTGAGTTATATCTAAAGTAACCTGCTGCAGGACTTGTTGGTCTTTCTGCTGTTGTACCACTAGGTACGTGTATAGCATCTGTATTAGAACCAACATCTAAAGAAACATCAGGAGTTGCATTACCTATACCAACTCTATTATTTGTAGAGTCTACTTTTAAAGTGCTTGTATCTACTGTAAGGTCTCCAGAGACTGTTAAAGAACCTAAAGTACCTACAGAAGTTATTTGTGTTTGAGCTGCATCAACTGATAAAGTATCTGTACTTAATGTTAAACCTGTACCTGCTGTTAATAAAGTTTTAGAAACTGCAATAGAGCCATCTAGTTGTGCATTAGTTATAGTTCCTGTTAAAGAACTTGTCGGGTAATTCGTTGCATCACTAAGGTCAAAAGCTGGTGTAGCATCTGAAGCACCTAGTGCTAAACTTACACCACCGTATGAAACTGTAGAGTTTGTAAGTGAACTATTAGCAATGTTACTTAAAGTATTTGAAGCAGCATCTATAGTTTTATTTGTTAAAGTCTGTGTACCTGTAAGAGTTGCAACGGTTGAATCAATTGCAAGTGTTACTGCATTACCTGTAGCAGAACTATCAAGACCTGTACCACCTGCAATAGTTAATGTTTCACTATCTAAGTCTATAGCTATTGTGCCACTATCTGTTGTAATGTCTAAGTCTTCTGCAGTAATCTGTGTATCTACATAATCTTTTACTGCTGCTGAAGTTGGTAAACTTGTATCGTTATCGTTAGAACCAATACCTTCTGATTCTAATACAATTGCAGAAGCTTTAAAATTATCTACTTCAATATTTGATACAGTGTTATTATCAACATCTATTGTTTTGTTTGTTAAAGTTTGAGAGCCTGTTAAAGTTGCTACAGTACTATCTATTGCAACTGTTAAAGTATTTGTAGCTCCACTAGTATCAATACCAGTCCCTCCAGCGATTGTAAGGCTTTCTGAGTCGAGGTCAATGCTTAAAGCACCTCCACTATCACCTAAGAAATCTAAGTCCTGTGCAGTTACCTGAGAGTCTACATAAGCTTTTACAGATTGTTGAGTTGGTACAAGCGTTGCAGAGTTTGAAGACATATCATCTTCATCAGCAAAAGCTGTGATAGTAATTGTGCCATCGTTAAGACTACCAAAAGTTAAATCTGTTATAGTAGTTGCAGCAATAGTACCACCTTCAACTTTATCACCACTAATTTGATTATCAGCAAGTGTTAAAGTTCCTGAAGATACATCTAAAGTTTTACCAGAACCAACAGTGATATCAGAAGTAGCAATAGTTGTACCGTCAATAGTTCCACCGTTAATGTCTGCACTTGTTGCTGTTAAACTTGTAATTGTTGTAGCAGCTATTGTACCACCTTCAACTTTATCACCAGATATTTGGTCATCTGCTAAAGTTAAAGTGCCTGATGAAACGTCTAAAGTTTTACCAGCTCCTACAGTAATGTCTGAAGTTGCTATTGTAGCACCGTCTATCGTACCACCATTTATATCTGCTGTATCAGCTACAAGGCTATCTATGTTTGCAGTACCATCAATGTAAAGGTTTCTCCACTCTTGTGAAGAACTACCTAGGTCATAACTGTCATCGTCATCAGGTATAATGTTTGAGTCTACATCAGCACCGAATACTACGTTATCAGTAGCTGCATCACCCATAGTAATTGTACCACCGTTAAAAGTTGTAGTACCAGTAACTGTTAGATTACCACCAACATCTACGTTACCTGTAGTTGTAATAGTATCTGTATATGTATCTTTGAATCTTAAACTTGTTGTACCTAAATCTATATCACTATCTGTTACAGGTATAATAGCTCCATCAGCTATGTATAGTTGTTGTACAGGTGCTGAAGATACTTCAACATAAAATTCTATGTAGTTGTTTGTTGTGTCTATTAAGACTTTATTGTTTGGAGAAGTTTCACCAGCATCACCAATTAATCCTATAACTGGTCCACTTGCTGCTGTACCATCATGGCTGTGACCTGTAGTATTGCTAAAAGCATTTACTAATTGGTTATATTCGTTATTGAATAAAGCAGCAGTAATTGTATCTCCATCTGCAAAAGTACTCTGTCTTGTATATCCTGCCATGTTATTATTCTCCGTTTAAAATTTTTTTAGTTTGCTGCAATATATGCATTACCTGTTGTTATTGCAGTCGTATAAGATGTTTTATCATCTGAACTACCAGCTACATCTGGGTCTGTGTACGCTAAAACGATTTCCAAATGGTCTACGTTCCTTTGTACCATTTCGTTTATTTCAGTTTGTGTCATTCCTTCAACATTCCAAGTTCCAGTGTTTACTTCGTTAATAAGTGTTACGCTATCTGTTGCTGCTGTTAAGACTTCGCTTACTGTTTGTGCCATATTATTCTCCTTTTAAAGTTTGTATTTCTATTTTTAATTCTTCTACTTGTGATGAAAGTTCTTGAACTGCTTTGATTAATGGATGTACGAACATCTCTTGTGAAATTTTTTGTGAACCATCTTTTTCTTCTGACCAACCACCAAAAGTATCTACGCCTTGTTTATCAAGTGCTTCTTTAACTTCTTGGGCTATCATTCCATGCAGTTTGGTTTCTGTGTCCATGTGATTTTCTGTTTTAGAATAATCATCATAATGTTGTGGAAATTCTGAATTAGGTTTCCAGTTAAATGTTACAGTTCTCAAATCGTTTATAAAATCTAAACCTAAAGTGTCATTTTCAATATTTGTCTTTTTATGTACATCTGAAGTTCTTGTCCATGAAGCATTTGAGGTAAATGTATTAGAAACAACATTACTAGCCTTACCGAATCTAAATTCATTGTCACTACCAGTAATACTTACTCCTATTGTAATACTATTACTAGTGTCATGTGCTGCATCTACTGTATCACCTATTAAAACATTGTTACTTCCTGTTTGAATTGCATCACCAGCTTTTTTACCTACTGCTGTATTACCACCGCCTGATGCAAGTGCTAATGCATCTTTACCAATAGCTGTATTGCCAGAAGCAGTCGTAGCAGTAGATAAAGCACTTTCGCCTATAGCAACATTATTTACGCCAGTAGTACAAGCATCAAGTGCATTTCTACCCATAGCTGTATTATCAGCACCTGTAGTGTTTAATACTAAAGCATTCAGACCAACCGCAGTATTATTAGATGCAGTTGTATTAGAATACAAAGCACCTGAACCAAGAGCAGTATTATA
>Ga0213869_10001767_pt1 | contig 15626 bp, 12 predicted proteins | sample PICome_10_FD_160083 | JGI IMG/M metagenome (GOLD analysis project Ga0213869, IMG submission 160083) | Coastal seawater microbial communities near Pivers Island, North Carolina, United States - PICO132 | ecosystem: Environmental > Aquatic > Marine > Coastal | place: USA: North Carolina...
CGCCGCCCCATACTTCAGAGCAAACACGCGTCAGCGCCGCCGTCAGCGTCGTCTTACCGTGATCTACGTGTCCAATCGTTCCCACATTCACGTGGGGCTTCGAACGCTCAAATGCCTCTTTTGCCATCTTTCTTCACCTCAGTGTGTTTGCAGACGATTAGGACGTCTGATTTTTGGAAATAATGTCTTTTGCGACGTTATTCGGCGCAGCGGCGTATCGAGCAAATTCCATTGTGTAGGTCGCTCGACCCTGTGTGGCAGAACGCAAATCTGTGGCATAACCAAACATTTCGGCCAGCGGAACCTCGGCATTCACGATCTTGCCAGCGGCATTCTCGTCCATACCCTGAATCAAACCACGACGACGGTTAAGGTCACCGACCACGTCACCCATGTTCTCTTCAGGCGTTACGACTTCGACCTGCATCATCGGCTCGAGCAACTCGGCACCACCGACCTCTGCCAGCTTCTTAGTCGCCATACTCGCGGCAATTTTGAACGCCATCTCATTCGAATCCACGTCGTGGAAAGAACCGTCGTAGAGCGTGGCTTTCAGGCCCAATAACGGGTAGCCCGCCAAGACGCCATTCTTCATTTGCTCTTCGATGCCCTTGTTGACTGCGGGAATGTACTCCCTCGGCACGATACCGCCAACGATGTCGTTCACGAATTCGAGACCCTCAGCGTTTTCGTCCTCAGCCGGCTCAAACTTGACCCAGACGTGACCGTACTGGCCTCGACCACCGGACTGACGAACAAATTTGCCTTCGACCTCGGTCGTGGTGGTAATGCGCTCTCGATAGGCGACTTGCGGCTTACCAATGTTTGCCTCAACGCTGAACTCGCGGCGCATACGATCGACCAAGATGTCGAGGTGCAATTCACCCATACCAGAGATGATGGTTTGACCGGTTTCTTCGTCGGTTTTAACGCGGAATGAGGGATCCTCTTGCGCCAGCTTACCCAGCGCCACGCCCATCTTCTGCTGGTCAACCTTTGACTTAGGCTCAACCGCTACCGAGATCACAGGCTCTGGAAATTCCATTCGCTCGAGAATGACAACATTGTCGCCATCACAGAGCGTGTCACCCGTGGTCACGTCTTTCAGGCCAATGGCGGCAGCAATATCCCCCGCCAACACTTCTTTGATCTCTTCGCGGCTGTTGGCGTGCATTTGCACCATACGGCCAACCCGCTCCTTCTTTTGCTTGACCGCATTAAAGATACCCGTCCCGGACTCCAAGGTGCCTGAATACACCCGGAAGAACGTCAACGTGCCCACAAAGGGGTCTGTCGCGATCTTAAACGCCAACGCCGAGAAAGGAGCGGTGTCTTCTGCCGGTCGCTGCACGACGGTCTCACCATCATCCAACGTACCTTCAATGGCCTTCACCTCGGTCGGCGAGGGCAAATACTCAATCACGGCATCTAATACCGCTTGAACACCCTTATTCTTAAAGGCTGAACCACCCATGATGGGCACAATCTCATTGGCTAACGTGCGGATGCGGAGGCCTTGCTTGATTTCTTCCTCTGACAATTCACCATCGTCGAGGTACTTGGTCATCAGCTCTTCGGTGGCTTCCGCCGCCGCTTCGACCATGTATTCACGCATTTCCGCCGCTTTGTCGACTAAATCGGCCGGGATGTCCGCGTACTCGAAGCTCATCCCCATATCCTCTTCGTTCCAGATGATGGCTTTTTCCTTGATGAGGTCGATAACGCCTTTGAATTCTTCTTCGGCGCCAATCGTCATATGAATAGGCACCGCATTACAGCCGAGCCGGTCACGCAGCTGTGCAATCACGCTCTCAAAATCAGCACCGGCGCGATCCATTTTGTTCACAAACACCATGCGAGGCACTTCGTACTTGTTGGCTTGTCGCCATACCGTCTCGGTCTGTGGCTGGACACCCGAGGAACCACAGAGCACGACTACCGCACCATCGAGTACGCGCAACGAACGCTCCACCTCAATCGTGAAATCAACGTGCCCAGGCGTATCGATGATATTAATACGGTGCTGGTCGAACTGTTGCTGCATGCCCTGCCAAAAACAGGTTGTTGCGGCTGAGGTAATCGTGATGCCTCGCTCTTGCTCCTGCTCCATCCAATCCATCGTGGCAGCACCATCGTGCACTTCACCAATCTTGTGCGATAGCCCGGTATAAAACAGCACCCGCTCAGTAGTAGTGGTTTTACCAGCGTCCACGTGGGCAACAATACCAATGTTGCGATAACGATTGATCGGAGTCTTACGAGCCACAAGAGTGTCCTCAGATTAGGGTTGGGGAGCTGTGTTTTAGAATCTAAAGTGCGAGAAGGCTTTGTTGGCTTCTGCCATGCGATGCACGTCTTCACGTTTCTTCACAGCATTACCCTTAGCCTGCGCCGCATCAACAATTTCACCGGCAAGGCGTTGACGCATGGACTTCTCTCCACGATTTCGCGCGTAGTCCACCAGCCATCGCATCGACAGGGCAACACGACGAGAAGGCCTTACCTCAACAGGGACCTGGTAGGTAGCACCGCCGACACGACGAGACTTTACCTCGACCATGGGTGCAATGTTTTCAAGTGCCTCGTCAAACACCTCGATGGGGTCACGCTTAGTGCGCTCTTCCACGAGATCTAATGCACCATAGACAATCGACTCAGCAACCGACTTTTTGCCGCTGATCATGACGTGGTTCATAAATTTTGCGAGGGTGGTGTTCCCGAACTTAGGGTCAGGGATAACTTCACGCTTGGCAACAACGCGTCTTCTTGGCATAACTGTCTTCCTATCTCTTCAGGGTTCCCGATCACCATTCACTGCGGATCGGCCTTACTGTCAACACTGTGACATCTAGGTGAGCGCCGTCAGGCACTCGCGTCTTACTTAGGTCGCTTGGTTCCGTACTTAGAACGCCCTTTTCGACGATCGGAGACACCAGAGGTGTCCAAACTGCCGCGCACTGTGTGGTAGCGCACACCGGGCAAATCTTTGACTCGGCCGCCACGGATTAGCACAACACTGTGCTCCTGCAAGTTATGGCCTTCACCACCAATGTAAGACGACACCTCAAACCCGTTAGTCAGTCGCACTCGGCAGACCTTTCTCAAAGCCGAGTTAGGCTTCTTCGGGGTAGTGGTGTAGACACGTGTGCACACACCGCGTCGCTGCGGACACGCTTGCAGAGCGGGGACGCCGCTCTTGGTGACTTTACGCTTGCGCGGCTTGCGCACAAGTTGGTTAATGGTTGCCATTCAGCCTTTGCTCCCAACAATGGTTTCGGGGCCGAGGCCCCGAAAATGAGCGCGCAGTTTATAGACCGCCCAGAGGACGGTCAAGCGCGCCAACGTGTGACTATTCCGCTGAGGCGTCCGCCGCTTCAGCTTTCTCCATCTCTTCTGCAAAACTCTCAGAGAATTCTTCAGCAGACATGGTCAGCGCCAATTCATCGCCTTCAGACTTGTTACGACGCCTTTCCTCGTGATAAGCCAAGCCCGTACCCGCAGGTATCAATCGGCCTACGATCACATTCTCCTTCAAGCCGCGGAGATAATCTCGCTTACCGGTCACTGCTGCTTCTGTCAGGACACGGGTTGTCTCTTGGAAGGAAGCCGCAGAGATAAAACTCTCTGTGGACAATGAAGCCTTAGTGATACCCAACAACTCTCGGTTTGCGGTAGGTGGAATCAGCCCTTCTGCCTTGAGTCGATCGCACTCCTCAAGGAACGCGGTGTGCTCCGCTTGTTCTCCCTTGATAAAGGTCGAATCCCCTGTTGAGGCAATCTCTACTTTACGCAGCATCTGACGAACAATGACTTCAATATGCTTGTCATTGATCTTGACCCCTTGCAAGCGGTAGACCTCCTGAATTTCATTGACGATGTACTCTGCCAGTGCGGGAATACCCTTGAGGCGAAGAATATCGTGGGGACTAGGCGGCCCTTCTGAAACAACCTCGCCCTTCTGAACGGCTTCGCCCTCAAATACAGACAGTTGACGCCACTTTGGAATCAGCTCTTCGTAGTGATCAGATCCTTCTGGCAGCATTGACGTGTCGGTTGGGGTGATCACCAACCGGCGCTTACCTTTAGTCTCTTTACCAAAGCTTACTGTTCCAGAGATCTCCGCCAAAATCGCGGGCTCCTTCGGCTTACGCGCCTCAAACAGATCCGCTACCCGCGGCAAACCACCGGTAATGTCACGCGTTTTAGAACCTTCCTGGGGGATTCGGGCCACAACGTCACCCACTTCGACTTTAACGCCATCCTCCAAATTCACCATCGCGCCATGCGGCAAGAAGTAGTGGGCCGGTACGTTAGTCCCCGCCAAATTGAGTTCCTTACCTTTGCCATCAACCAGCGTGATAGCGGGACGAATGTCTTTACCCGCTGTCGGTCTTTCAGCCGGATCAATCACCGAGATACTGGACAGACCCGTAAATTCGTCGGTCTGGCGCGTAATCGTAACGCCCTCATCCATCGCGCTGAATTTCACCGTACCCGCTACTTCGGTGATGATCGGGTGTGTGTGTGGATCCCAAGTCGCAACAATATCACCCGCCGCAACCGAGGCTTCGTCCTTCACCCGAATTGTGGCGCCATAAGGCACCTTATATCGCTCTCGCTCTCTGCCCACCGCGTCTAATAACGACAGCTCTCCAGAGCGTGAGACCGCCACCAAGGACCCGTCAGGCTTATCCACAACCTTGATGTTGTGGAGGCGAATGACACCATCATTGTTAACCTGAATGTTGTCTTGTGCCGCTTGTCCAGACGCTGCTCCCCCAATGTGGAAGGTCCGCATGGTTAGCTGAGTGCCCGGCTCACCAATCGACTGGGCTCCAACAACACCAATGGCTTCGCCTAAGTTCACCTGATGCCCGCGACCTAGATCACGGCCATAACAAGCTGAACAAATGCCGTAACGCGTCTCACAGGTAATGGGAGAGCGGACGATGATCTCCTCGATGCCCATCTGATCGACTTTTGCGGTCATAATCTCATCCATCATCGTACCGGCTTCGATCAAGACCTCACCCGTTGTCACATCGACCACGTCCTTCGCCACAATTCGGCCAAGCACTCGCTCGGACAAGGGATCGATGATGTCGCCACCGTCGATGACCGACGAGGTCACGAGCCCTTGGTCGGTGCCACAATCCTGCTCGGTCACTACCACATCTTGTGCCACATCCACTAAACGACGAGTAAGATAACCCGAGTTAGCCGTTTTCAATGCGGTATCTGCTAGGCCTTTACGCGCACCGTGGGTCGAAATGAAGTATTGCAGTACATTCAAACCTTCACGGAAGTTCGCGGTGATGGGCGTCTCAATGATAGAACCGTCGGGCTTCGCCATTAAGCCGCGCATACCGGCCAACTGACGAATCTGGGCGGGGGATCCCCGCGCGCCTGAGTCGGCGTACATGTAAACCGAATTGAAGGAATCCTGCTCTTCATCGTCACCGTCGCGATTCGTCACTGTCTCTTTGGAGAGACCGGACATCATCGCTTTCGAAACCTGATCATTGGTGCGTGACCAGATATCGATCACTTTGTTGTATTTCTCACCTTGCGTCACCAGACCGGCGCGATACTGCTGCTCAATCTCAGCAACCTCACCTTCTGCTTTATCAACAAGCGCCGCTTTCTCATCAGGAATCACAAAGTCATTCACACCAATCGAGGCACCTGAACGCGTCGAGTATTCATAGCCGGTGTACATCAATTGATCCGCAAAGATCACCGTTTGCTTGAGACCCACTGCGCGATAGCACTGGTTAATCACCCGCGAAATGGCCTTCTTCACCATCGGCTGGTTGATCTGATCGTAAGACAAACCCTCAGGCACAATATCCCATAGCAAGGCACGCCCGACTGTCGTCTCGACAATGCGCGTTTGCTCCCGGGTTTCTTCACCCAGGTTCATCAACACTTCGTGTATGCGAACACTGACGCGAGCCTGCAAATCGACCTGACCGCTACCGAAAGCGCGCTGAACCTCTTCGTTATCAGCAAACGTCATGCCTTCGCCCTTGGCGTTAACACGCTCTCGGGTCATGTAATACAGGCCCAGAACCACGTCTTGAGACGGCACAATAATGGGTTCGCCTGAGGCTGGTGACAAAATGTTGTTCGTCGACATCATCAGCGCTCGTGCTTCCAACTGCGCTTCTAGGGTCAACGGCACGTGCACTGCCATCTGATCGCCATCGAAATCCGCGTTGTAAGCAGCACAGACCAGCGGGTGAAGCTGAATCGCTTTACCTTCAATGAGTACCGGCTCAAAGGCCTGAATGCCTAAGCGGTGCAAAGTGGGTGCCCGGTTCAACAAGACCGGATGCTCTCTGATCACTTCGGCGAGGATATCCCACACCTCTGATGGCTCACGCTCCACCATCTTCTTGGCCGCTTTAATCGTGCTGGCCAGCCCTCGTAGCTCCAACTTGCCGAAGATAAACGGCTTGAACAGCTCAAGTGCCATCTTTTTAGGCAAACCACACTGGTGCAACTTGAGCGTAGGACCGGTCACGATCACGGAGCGACCTGAGTAATCCACGCGCTTGCCCAGCAGGTTCTGTCGGAAACGACCCTGCTTCCCTTTGATCATGTCGGCAAGCGATTTCAATGGGCGCTTATTAGATCCAGTAATGGCGCGGCCACGTCGGCCGTTATCCAGCAACGCATCAACCGACTCCTGCAACATGCGCTTTTCATTACGCACAATGATGTCAGGGGCGTTCAAATCAAGCAGGCGCTTGAGTCGATTATTTCGGTTAATGACCCGGCGATATAAGTCGTTCAGATCAGACGTCGCAAAACGGCCACCGTCTAGGGGGACCAGCGGCCGCAAATCAGGCGGTAACACGGGCAACGCATTCAAGATCATCCACTCTGGCTTGTTGCCAGACTTGTCAAAAGCCTCCATCAGCTTCAAGCGCTTTGACAGCTTTTTGATCTTCGTCTCCGAATTCGTCTGGGGTATCTCCTCACGCAAATGCTCAATCTCGACCTTGAGATTGATTTCCATCATGAGATCTTGGATCGCCTCAGCACCCATTTTAGCGGTGAACTCATCGCCAAATTCTTCCATCGCCTCATAGTACTGCTCGTCGTTGAGGAGCTGTCCATGCTCGAGCGCAGAGAGACCGGGGTCAGTGACCACATAGGCCTCAAAATACAAGATGCGCTCGATGTCACGAAGCGTCATATCCAATAGCAAACCAATCCTGGAGGGGAGTGATTTCAGGAACCAAATGTGTGCCACCGGGCTGGCCAATTCGATATGACCCATTCGCTCACGGCGGACCTTCGCCAAAGCCACCTCAACACCACACTTCTCACAGATGACACCGCGGTGCTTGAGCCGCTTGTATTTGCCACATAAGCACTCGTAATCCTTTACTGGGCCAAAAATTTTGGCGCAAAAAAGACCGTCGCGCTCTGGCTTAAAAGTACGGTAGTTAATGGTCTCCGGCTTTTTAACCTCACCAAAGGACCATGAACGAACCATCTCCGGGGACGCCAATCCGATGCGGATGGCGTCGAAGTCTTCATTTTTTTCTCTGCTCAGCAGATTTAATAAATCTTTCACGTCTTATCTCCCCTCAGAAGCCGGATGACTCAGACTCGAGATCGATATCGATACCGAGTGAGCGGATTTCTTTGATCAACACGTTAAAGGATTCGGGCATACCCGGATCCATCTGATGATCCCCATCCACGATGTTCTTGTACATCTTGGTACGGCCAGCAACATCGTCTGACTTCACAGTCAGCATCTCCTGCAGCGTATAAGCAGCACCGTAAGCCTCCAGAGCCCAGACCTCCATCTCGCCGAACCGCTGTCCACCAAACTGCGCTTTCCCGCCCAGTGGCTGCTGTGTGACCAGACTGTAAGAACCCGTCGAGCGCGCATGCATTTTGTCGTCAACCAAGTGGTTGAGTTTCAGCATGTACATGTATCCCACGGTAACCGGCCGATCAAATTGATCACCACTTCGACCGTCGTACAACGTCAGCTGACCGCTATCGGGTATCTCTGCCATGCGCAGCAGCTCTTTGATGGATTCTTCACGAGCACCATCAAATACTGGTGTTGCCATCGGCACACCCGCCCGCAAGTTCTCGGCCAATGCGAGCAATTCATCATCACTCAGTGAGGCAATGTCGGCGCTACGACGAGCGTCGGTAGTGTGGCTGTAAACTTGCTTCAAGAAGCTTCGTAACTGCGTCAACTTAACCTGTTGCTCAAGCATCTCGTCGATCTTCTTACCTAAACCGCGAGCAGCCATCCCCAAATGGGTCTCCAAAATCTGACCCACGTTCATCCGCGAGGGCACACCGAGCGGGTTCAAAACGATATCAATCGGCTCACCGTGCTCGTCGTAAGGCATGTCCTCCACGGGCATGATGACCGAAATGACACCCTTGTTACCGTGTCGGCCCGCCATTTTGTCACCGGGCTGAATGCGCCGCTTCACCGCGAGGTAAACCTTAGCGATCTTCAGTACGCCCGGTGCAAGATCGTCGCCACTTTGCAACTTCTGCTTCTTAATCTCGAAACGCTCTTCGAGCTGCTGGTTCTGCTCCTCCAGCAATCGCTGAGCCGAGACCAATTGACTATTGAGATCGGAATCCGACAATTTGAGCTTGAACCACTGCTCACGCTCCAGCTCTGCCAACACTGTCTTAGTCAGCTTGGTACCTTTGCTGAGCCCACCACCCGACACCGTGGCCTGCCCATCCAACAGGCCAGCCAAACGGGCGAATGTCGCTTCTTCGTAGATCCGATACTCTTCGCGAAGATCCTTGCGATAGTCGGCTAACTGAGCCGCTTCGATTTGCTTCGCGCGAGGGTCTTTTTCCAAGCCATCGCGAGTAAACACCTGCACGTCGATCACGGTGCCTTTGTAACTGGACGGCACGCGCAGTGAGGTGTCTTTCACGTCAGAGGCTTTTTCACCGAAGATTGCGCGCAGTAGTTTTTCCTCTGGCGTCAGCTGAGTCTCGCCTTTGGGCGTGACCTTGCCGACCAGAATATCGCCAGCATCCACTTCGGCACCGATGTACACGATGCCAGACTCATCGAGCTTGCTCAGTGCGCCTTCACCCACATTAGGGATGTCTGCCGTGATTTCCTCGGAACCCAGCTTGGTATCGCGAGCGATACAAGTCAGTTCCTGAATATGAATCGTCGTAAAACGATCTTCTTGAACGACTCGCTCAGAGACGAGGATAGAGTCTTCGAAGTTATAGCCGTTCCAGGGCATAAAGGCGATTCGCATATTCTGCCCAAGGGCCAGCTCACCGAGATCTACCGATGGACCATCGGCCAAAATGTCACCGCGCTCAACCGAGTCGCCCGTCTGAACAATGGGACGCTGGTTGATACAGGTATTTTGGTTAGATCGCTTGTACTTCGTGAGGTTATAGATATCGACGGGGGAATCATTGATTCCCACTTCTTTAGCATTCACGCGCACCACAATGCGGCTGGCGTCGACCGAGTCAATCACGCCACCCCGCGCCGCCACTTTGCAAACGCCGGAGTCAGAAGCCACGTAGCGCTCCATACCAGTGCCCACTAGAGGCTTATCCGCTTTCAGCGTCGGCACTGCCTGGCGCTGCATGTTTGAACCCATCAAGGCGCGGTTGGCATCATCGTGTTCAAGAAACGGGATCAACGCCGCAGCGACCGAGACCACCTGCTTGGGTGACACATCCATGTACTGAACATCCGCCGCCGTTTTCACGGTGAACTCGTTCATATGGCGTACGTTAATCAGGTCTTCCACGAAGCGGTTCTTAGTATCGAGCGGCGCCGAAGCCTGCGCAATCACATACTCGGCTTCGTTAATGGCTGACAAATACTCGATGTCATCTGACACGACGCCCTTGATCACCTTGCGGTAGGGAGACTCCAAAAAGCCGTATTCGTTTGTGCGGGCATACGTCGCAAGCGAATTGATCAGACCGATATTCGGCCCCTCAGGTGTCTCAATGGGACACACTCGCCCGTAGTGGGTGGGGTGCACATCGCGCACCTCAAAACCAGCGCGCTCGCGGGTCAGACCACCTGGTCCAAGCGCTGAAACACGGCGCTTGTGAGTGACCTCAGACAGCGGATTATTCTGGTCCATAAATTGCGACAGCTGGCTGGAACCAAAGAACTCCTTCACCGCCGCCGAGACTGGCTTGGCATTAATTAGATCTTGCGGCATCAGGCCTTCGCTCTCAGCCATCGAGAGACGCTCTTTGACAGCTCGCTCTACCCGAACGAGACCGACTCGGAACTGATTCTCGGCCATTTCGCCGATCGATCGAACGCGGCGGTTACCCAGATGATCAATATCATCCACCACGCCTTTACCATTTCGAATGCCGACCAGCGCGCGCATCACATCGACGATATCGTCTTTGTCGAGGGTAGCTGACCCGATCTTGTCTTCTCGCCCAAGGCGGCGATTAAATTTCATCCGACCTACGGTCGACAGGTCGTAACGCTCTGGAGAGAAAAACAAATTCTGGAATAAATTCTCGGCCGATTCCTTCGTCGGTGGCTCGCCGGGACGCATCATGCGGTAAATCTCCACCAGCGCCTCGAGGACACTTCTTGTGCCGTCTATCGCCAGCGTATCAGAGATAAAGGGACCACAATCGTACTCATTGGTATAGAGCGTATCGATGTTCTGTACCCCGTTTTCGCGCAGCTCAGCGAGCAACGCGGCGGTGATCTCAGTATTACATTCTGCCAACACCTCGCCGGTCTTGGTATCAACGATGTTCTTAGACAACCGACGACCCTCGAGGTATTCTTCGGGTACAGACAGCATCTCTATCTTTGCATCATCTAACTGACGGATGTGACGAGCGGTAATGCGCCTGCCGCGCTCTACAATCAGCTTCTTCCCCGCCATAATGTCGAAGGCTGCCATATCGCCCTGCAGCCGCTTGGGCACTAGGGTCATGGTCGCGGAGTTCTCTTCACCCAGCTGGAAGGTCGTGGTCTCGTAAAAGATCTCAAGGATGCCCTCAGAGTCATAACCCAACGCTCGCAACAACACCGTTGCGGGTAGCTTCCGGCGACGGTCGATTCGCACATAAACCATATCTTTTGGATCGAATTCAAAATCCAACCACGAGCCACGGTAAGGAATCACGCGGGCGCTGTACAAGAGCTTGCCCGATGAGTGTGTTTTGCCGCGATCATGATCAAAAAACACACCGGGGGAACGGTGCAACTGAGAGACGATGACACGTTCAGTACCGTTGATGACAAACGTACCGTTCTGCGTCATGAGGGGTATCTCCCCCATATAAACGTCCTGCTCTTTGATGTCTTTGATCGACTTCGACGATGATTCTTTATCGTAAATAATCAGCCGGACCTTCACTCGCAAAGCGCAGGCGTAGGTGGTGCCGCGCAGGACGCATTCGTCGACATCAAAGACAGGCTCTCCCAAAGCGTAATCGACATATTCGAGCGCAGCGCTACCGCTATAACTCGCGATCGGGAAGACCGACTTAAAGGCGGCGTGCAAACCACTCTCCGCACGATCCTCAAGCGCTACGCCGTCTTGGGTAAACTTGCCATAGGAATCCAATTGAATCGCCAACAGATAAGGGATATCCATTACCTTGGGCAACGAACCGAAATCCTTGCGAATGCGTTTCTTTTCCGTATACGAGTAAGCCATCAATACTCCCCTACGATCTGCATTGTCCGACCACAATGCACACCATCAATATTCGAAAACCGGTTCTTTAACCGGGAAAAGACTGGGGCGCATACACGCCCCAGCCCATTACGGTGCCAAAAACAACAACATCAATTACTTGAGTTCTGCTGCGCCGCCTGCTTCTTCGATCTGCTTCTTGATATCTTCTGCTTCGTCTTTGGTTGCGCCTTCTTTAACAGGAGCGGGTGCACCGTCGACAACCGCCTTCGCTTCCTTCAGGCCGAGACCTGTGACCGCGCGAACGACTTTGATGACGTTGACCTTCTTTTCACCGCCTGAAGTCAGAATGACATCAAACTCGGTTTGCTCTTCTGCGGCTGCGCCACCTGCGTCACCGCCGGCTGCGGGCGCTGCAACAGCAACTGCCGCCGCAGCTGAAACGCCAAATTTTTCTTCCATCGCTTCCACTAAGGATACGATGTCCATTACGCTCATCTCGGCGATTGCGTCGAGAATTTCGTCTGTTGAAAGTGCCATGTCTTAATCTCCGTTAAATAATTGCAGGGTCAGGTCGGACCGAATTAGGCCGCCTGCTGTTTTTGATCGCGAACTGCCGCCATAACGCGGACCAGCCTGCCTGGAACATCATTCGTTGTGCGTGTGAGCTTCTCGATAGGTGCTTTCATCACACTCATCAATATCGCCAGACCTTGCTCCCTAGTGGGTAGCTTGGCCAACACATCGATTTGATCGGCTCCGAGCAGCTTTCCGCTCACCGACAGTGCCTTCACCTCAAACTTTTCGTTGTCAGAGGCAAAATCTTTGAACAATCGTGCTGCGGCGCCTGGATCTTCCATAGAAAATCCAAACAGCGAAGGTCCAGTGAGGGTGTCAGTGACACACTCGTATTCCGTTCCTTCTAGCGCACGTCTTGCTAGCGTGTTCCGTACCATTCTGAGATCAATACGGTTCTCGCGAGCAGAGGCGCGCAGAGCAGTCATGTCATTCGATGCAACACCGCGCGCGTCGGCAATTACAAGCGAAAGTGCACTGGCGGCAGTCTCGTTGACTTCAGCAACAATTGCTTTCTTCTCTTCGAGTCCTATAGCCACTTGGCTTACTCCTTTTGTGGTTATTTAGGTCGCCGATGCTGCCAGCGACCCCCCTCGGTGATGAACTGCCTCACCATCTGCGTAGGTCATCAGGCCCATGCCTGCCATTAAGGTCCCGATGCGGGACCGCCTACGGTCTTTGACAGCCTTTGGCGTTCAGTGGAGGTATCCCACACTTCCCTGCAAAGACTTCCAAAGCGGACGAAGCCATTACGGCACTTCGCCCAGCCCTCTCGATACCACTGAGAGCGCACCGACCTTGGACAAAAACGCCCTAGGCCGGACTGAACACTTAAACTTCGATCGCGTTGTGATCGATACTGACGCCGGGGCCCATAGTCGTCGACAGCGTGACCTTGCGGACGTAGACGCCCTTTGCTGACGCGGGCTTAGACTTTTTCAAGTCTGCTAGCACCGCGACTAAGTTGCCTCGGATCTCGTCAGGACCAAAGCTCACCTTGCCAATACCACCATGAATAATGCCGTTCTTATCGCTGCGGTATCGCATTTGACCCGCCTTGGCATTCTTGACCGCCAACTCGACATCAGGCGTCACCGTGCCGGTCTTGGGGTTCGGCATCAAACCCCGCGGTCCCAGCACCTGACCCAGCGTTCCCACCACGCGCATCGCATCAGGAGAAGCAATCACAACGTCAAAATCCATCATGCCGCCCTTGATTTGCTCGGCGAGATCTTCCATACCAATAAAGTCGGCACCCAACGCCTTGGCTTTCTCAACGTTGTCTCCCTGAGTAAATACCGCCACTCGCACTTCAGCACCGGTGCCGTGGGGCAACGTGGTTGCACCGCGAACACCTTGATCAGATTTGCGCGCATCGATACCCAGATTCACGGCCACTTCGACCGTCTCATTAAATTTTACCGTTCCAAACTCTTTTAACAGCGCAATGGCATCGTCCAGAGAGTAGGTTTGGTTAGCGTCAACCTTTTCGCGAAAAGCGCGCACACGTTTTGATAACTTAGCCATCAGTTCACACCCTCTGTCTCAATACCCGCGGAACGCGCACTACCCGCTATGGTGCGCACGGCAGCATCCATATCTGAGGCAGTGAGATCCGGCCACTTCTGGTTAGCCACATCTTCGAGCTGAGCCCGAGATACCTTGCCAACCTTTTCGGTGTTGGGGCGCCCTGAACCGCTCTTGATACCCGCCACTTTTCGCAACAAGACAGAGGCGGGAGGCGTCTTCTTAATGAATGTGAAGGACTTATCACTGTAAACCGTAATCACGACTGGAATCGGTAGACCCGGCTCCATGCCCTGCGTATCGGCGTTGAACGCCTTGCAGAACTCCATGATGTTGACCCCTTTCTGGCCCAGTGCAGGGCCCACCGGTGGCGAGGGATTAGCCTGACCGGCCGGAATTTGCAGCTTGATATAGCCGTCGATTTTCTTTGCCATGTTCTTTTCTCCTGGGTTCCAGCGCCGTTGTAGTCGCCGCATGACGCGGACCGCTACGCGGGCTCCCCATTTTCACCGCCGAAGCGGTGTTCAGTTCAGGGCAAGCTCACGCCTGCCCCACCCGGTCAGGCTTTTTCGACCTGACCAAACTCTAGTTCTACGGGCGTCGATCGCCCGAAGATCAGCACCGCCACGTTAAGGCGACTCTTTTCGTAATTCACATCCTCAACAACACCATTGAAATCGTTGAAGGGACCGTCGATCACCCGCACCATCTCACCTGGCTCAAACACCGTCTTAGGCCTAGGCTGATCAACACCCGCCTCGACGCGCTGAAGGATCACATTGACCTCTGCGTCCGTTATTGGAGAGGGCTTATCAGCCTTTCCACCAATGAAGCCGAGCACGCGTGGCGTGTCTTTCACCAAGTGCCAGCTGTCATCGTCTAATTCCATCTGGACCAGCACATAACCGGGGAAAAACTTACGCTCGGTCTTGCGCTTTTGCCCACCCTTCATCTCGATCACTTCTTCAGTGGGTACAATGATCTCACCAAAGCGATCCTGCATATTCAGCCGCTCAATGCGCTCCTGAATGGCGATGGCTACTTTCTTCTCATACTGAGAATAGGCATGCACTACGTACCACTTTAAAGCCATATTCCTACCCTCAACCAAGAATCAAAGACGCGAGCCAACCCAGCACGCTATCGAGGCCCCACAGAATCAGGCCCGTCACAATCACAAAGACAAAAACAATGAGTGTCGTTTGTGTCGTCTCCTGACGCGTAGGCCACACGACCTTCCGGATTTCGTTACGTGAGCCTTTGACTAACGTAAAAAAATCACCGCCTTTCTGCGTGAGAGAAGCGAACCAGCCGGCCAGCAACGCCAATACCAACAGCACCAGGACCCGATAGAGGATCGGTTGATCGCCATAATAACTATTGCCAAAGATGCCGCCGGCGACCAGCACCAGTACGACAACCCATTTTAGCGAATCAAGCCTGCTTGTTGCGGCTTCACTCATGTCTCTCTCTCCATTCACTGGCTACGGCCACCGCCGACCACCAGCCTCTCTTTACCTACCACCTAGGCGTCGTGCCTAAGGTGGCAGGCCAGGAGGGAATCGAACCCCCAACCTGCGGATTTGGAATCCGCTGCTCTGCCAATTGAGCTACTGGCCTTCCACTCCTACGAGCCGTCTCAGGGCGGTCAACACCGCTTTTCCAGAGACGACGAAGCCGAACAGCCAAAAGAGGCGGTTCGGCCCATTCGTCAGGCGGTCTCTCGACCGCCAATCTGTGTTACTCGAAGATCTTAGCGACGACGCCAGCACCTACCGTTCGACCACCCTCACGGATCGCAAAACGAAGCCCTTCTTCCATCGCAATCGGCGCAATCAATGTCGCCACAAA
>Ga0213869_10001768_pt1 | contig 15622 bp, 16 predicted proteins | sample PICome_10_FD_160083 | JGI IMG/M metagenome (GOLD analysis project Ga0213869, IMG submission 160083) | Coastal seawater microbial communities near Pivers Island, North Carolina, United States - PICO132 | ecosystem: Environmental > Aquatic > Marine > Coastal | place: USA: North Carolina...
ATATTTTATTTCCGACACAAAATCTGCACCGGAATGAGCATTATTCGGGCAGCAATGAAAAATAGGCCGCAAGCGATGTAATTTGTTCATCATCAAGCCTGCCAGCCATCATCTGCATGACCTTATTATCCAGTTCTTTACTGCGATAGGCCTTCATGATGGTCACGAATGTTTCGGCCTCGATACCATTAATCTGCGGAATGCCCGTCCCCGACTTTCGATGACAGGTCACACATTCGCCTGCCAAGTATTCACCATAGCCAATATCGGCTTTGGCAATTTGATCAGCAAGATCAGCTTGTGCCAAAGCATTTGAAATGGCACCATACATCATGGCACCAACCATCGCGGTAACCGACAAGACCCGAAGCCTGACCAGCCCCGCAATATGCGGTTGCAAATTGATTTTTACCATCACCGAAACCCTAGAAAATAGAAAACTAACATATGGATTTAACTATATAAATCGAACCGTGGCAAGCAAGCACCGCGATATAATGAAACGGTTTTACCGACCTTTCGGCCTAGATATTGAGAAATGAGCAACATTAGGCGATAGTCAGCCTTAAGGTACTCAAAACGCATCGCCAGCTTTCATGCGATCGGCCAAAAGCCCAGAATGCGTATTATGTGGCAAATTACTTGGTAAGGCCGTACCGCCGCACCAAAATGCCGCCGTGATAGGGGCATTGTCAAAAAGGAAAATCAGGTGGCAAAATCAAGACCCGATGATACTGAGTCTATCATCCGTAAATTTCAAAAAATTCACGGCGGTACCTTTGATTATTCAAAGGTTGATTACTTCAACCATTCAACCAAGGTCGTCATCATATGCCGACGCCACGGGCCATTCGAACAGCAGCCTCGCCTTCACCTTCGCGGCAGTACAGGCTGCCGCCAATGTATTGCCGAACGCGGAAAATAGACACCACGCCAAAGACACAATTTCAAAAGATACAATTTCAATAAACAATCATCAGTTGCAATCTTGGCCGGCCGGGTGAATAATTTTGACCTGAGTCCTGATTGACGATGGTCGCCATTTGGCAAAATAAAAGTCTGCCCACCCCAACGGCGCATTTGCGTTGCGATATACAGATGCAATATCCAAGAGAAACCAATGACATTTGAGAAAAACTATGATGCTTGATAAGTTGATTCCAACTACGCTTGTCGGTAGCTACCCACAACCATCATGGCTTGTTGATAAGGAAAAACTGCTTGGCGAAGGGCCACCGCGGGTCAGGATGCGCGAAGTCTGGAAAATTGCCGCCGATAATTTGGACGAAGCGCAGGATGACGCCACCCTAACCGCCATCCATGATCAGGAAATTGCGGGTATTGATATCCTGTCCGATGGTGAAATTCGTCGGGAAAGCTATTTCAACCGTTTTGCCAACGCACTTGCCGGCATTGATCTTGATAATCCAGCACTCGTGCCAAACCGGCGCAACGTCATGATTCCCGTGCCACGCGTTATTGGTGAAATCAAACGCAAATATCCGGTTCAGGTGCATGATGTTGCCTATCTTCGGGCGCATACCAACAAGCCAATCAAAATCACCATCCCCGGTGCCTTTACCATGGCCAAGCTGGCACAAGATGAATTTTATCATGATACAGAAGCGTTGATCAGCGCCTATGCCAAGGCGGTCAATGCCGAAATTCGCGACCTGAAAGCAGCTGGCGCCGATGTTATTCAAATTGACGAGCCATATATGCAGGCCAATCCTGAAGAAGCCAATAAATATGGTGTTGATGCCATTGATGAGGTGCTTGACGGTATTGATGGGCCAACCGTTGTTCATCTTTGTTTTGGCTATGCCTATGTAGTCAAGGAAAAGCCCGTTGGCTATACATTTCTGCCACAGCTTGATGCCTGCTCCGCCGATTATATTTCGGTCGAGGCTGCCCAGCCTAATCTTGATCCAGCCATTCTGGCCGAACTGCCATCAAAGAAATTCCTGTTTGGTGTTTTGAATCTAGGAACCAATGATGTTGAAACCCCTGAATTGGTGGCCGAACGGCTTCGCGGGGCATTGAAATATGTTGCACCTGACCGGCTTGTTGCCGCGCCTGATTGCGGCATGAAATATCTGCCGCGTGATGTGGCTTTTGGCAAATTGAAGGCAATGGCTGATGGGGCAGCAATCGTGCGGGCAGAACTAGGCTAGCCAGCCCGATGCGGCTTAATGAATGTCTTTCATTTGCCCCATTGCGGTTTTCAATTTGGCAACGGTGAAATCGGCAGATTTTGCTGCCTCAAGAATGATCTTCTCGCGCCGGCTAATCAAATCCACCACTGCGGGTATCTGTTTGACTGCGGCTGGCGGAATAACGACAGCGCCATGCTGATCGGCATGAATGATATCATTTGTCTTGGCGGTTAACCCAAAAACCGTGACCTGACAATCAATATCGACAAGATGCACAAAAGCATGGCTTGGCCCAACCTTGCCACCAATCAGATTAAACCCGCGGGCGCTATCTGGCACATCACGAAATGACCCGTTGGTAACAGCCCCCAAAACACCAAGCCCTTTATGGATATTGGTTTGCACCTCCCCCCAAAAGGCACCGACCCCGGGCTGGGGATCAATATCTTGAATAACAACAATGGTTGGCGTTGGCGCGACCGCAACATATTCATAATAGGCAGCGCGTTTTGCCACCATCTGTTCGCTGGTTTCGGGCGATGGCGCGGCGGCTCGAATGGTTGCCGTGCGGGCAAACCCACAAATTGGCGGCAGTGCCGGATCAAGACTGAAAAGATGCGTGGTGGTAAAACCATATCCACGCCGCTCGGGAATGATTTCTTCAAGCGCATTGCAAATGGTGGGGGTATCCCACTTGGTTAAAAGAGCAAGATCATCTGCAGTGATATCGATATCCATCATTTTCCCCTTTTCACAAACTCACCCGGAATAATATCCATCGATATCATAACCATTTATTTTCAAAATTGGCGTTTTTAAAGATGGTTCGACCTAAAAAAATCCGTACCAGCCAAATCTGGCGGGTACGGATTTTTCAAAAGCGCGATACGCCCCGATCAAGATTGCCACAATCATATAAAATGATGCTTGGTCCTGTCCTTACAAATCAGCAATAGATTTACAGGGTTTCGATGATCCGCTTTGCTTCTTCATAATCGCCTGACATGGCAGCATTCGAGGCTTTGGTTGCAACATGTGCAACAGTAAAAAAATCGGCAATAAAGGCAAAGCAAAGCATGATACCGGCTTCGATTGATTCGCAAAAACGGCAGGTTGTTTGATAGACAGCGGTTACTGACATGACTCTCTCCAAAGGCCTTTGACGCGCACATAACAATCCCACGAAAAGGACAAGCCCTTTCGACGAACATCAATGCTCCCAAAAACCAGTTATTGTTGAATGTTTTAAAACGAGTCTGGCTGGTACCAGCTCGGATACGAGTATGTGGGCTCGAAACTGGCAAATGTGAAGAGGGGTTAGCCGCGATGTTTTGGCGCACCTTTAAAAGCGGCTTTACTGCCTAATGGCTGCCGCCCCAATATCATGATAGGGTTTGCCGTCAGCCCATGTTATAAAATGAAACCTAAGGGATGGCGTCGCCGCCCAATGCGTGGCATGGATTCTGCCGCAGATCAAATTGAGGATGGTGCCAATGTTTGGCAAGCTGATTATTTTCGCCATTCTTGGCGTTTCGCTCTATGCGCTTTTCATTCGGCTGAAAACGCGCATAACCGGCGCGCCGCCACCAGCGCCACAACAAATTGCTAAACGCGGGAAAAAAAGCTGGCTTGGCGATGATGTTCGCATTAGCAAAATCCAAATCATCATCAGCGTGCTAGCCGCCCTATATCTTATATGGGCAATCATCACGCTGTACCGCTAGCATGCCCAACCGCATTCAAAGCAATGACAAAACCAGATAGGCAAGTGATGACAGAAAACAAACTTTGGTCATTTGCACTGACAATCTACCAGCGTGATGCTGTTGCCCCTGCTTGTCTTGATCTTCAAGAGCAATGCCAGATTGATGTTCCCTTAATGCTATGCGCGGTTTTTGCCTGCCTTCAAGGCAAAACCATTTCGGATGAAGATTTGACGCAGCTTCACAATCTTGCCAGCCCGTGGCAAAGCGATATTGTGCAATCGCTTCGCCGTATTCGCACCCAATTGAAAACTGGCCCGAAGCCAGCACCAAATGCGGTGACTGAAGATCTTCGTAACAAGGTCAAAGCAGCCGAGTTGGCCGCCGAAAAAATCCAGCTTGAAATGATGCAAACATGGGTCAGTCAGCTTACCGCTATTGATCGAGGTGATAGCGCGCCTGCATTACCAGCAATCATTGACATAATAACCCGCATCGCGGCGACCAGCAGCAAGGCCAAGATTACCCAGATTCAGCATGATCATATTCGCGTTATTGCCAAAGCAGCATACCAGATCAAAGATCACAAAGCCGAAATCATTTAGCCTTAGTCAACGCCTGATCCGGTCCAGCGTTTGACCGTTGGCAATTGGATATCAAGAAGATCAAGCGCGCGCCCAACGCTTTGATTCACCACATCATCCAGCGTTTGCGGCCGGGCATAAAATCCGGGAACCGGTGGCATGATGATGGCGCCGCTTTGGGTTGCTTGATCCATCAGCCGGATATGACCTGCATGAAACGGCGTTTCACGAAGCATCAGAACAACCCGGCGGCGCTCTTTCAGGCACACATCGGCTGCCCGCGCGGTCAGCTCTTCATTAAAACAATTGGCAATGGCGCTTAGCGTTTTGATCGAACAGGGCGCGACAAGCATGCCATTCGTGTGAAACGATCCTGATGAAATGGCCGCGCCAATATCCTTGTGATTATAGAGATGATCGGCAAGTGCCTTGATCTGATCAGGCGCGTAATCGACCTCGGCAAGCGCGGTGCGAAATGCCGATGGGGTAATGATGGCATGGGTTTCAACATCATCAACCGCACGCAGCAATTCCAACGCCCGAATTCCGTAAATAACCCCGGATGCACCCGTAATGGCAATAATCACACGCCGCATTTTTTCACCCTTATTATCAAAAAACTCATCTGGCGGTGAGTACGATTTTCCCTTTTGCTGGCCGCTTGAAAAACCAATCAACAGCTATGCGCCTAGTGATTAACAGTGCCAGTGATCGCGCCAGACTGTCAATCTTTGACACGCCTCAGCGGCTGCATTAGCGCTGATTTTGGCATGGGGGTTTCACCGCCAATCACACCAATCATCAAGCCCCCACAGTTTGGGCATTTACCACGCCAGATCAGGCCGTTAATTCCCTTTGATTTTCATCTTCGGTAGGACTAGCTTGGCAGGCATGACACTAAACACCCCTTTTTCTGGCATGGTTATAAACTGGCTAATCCTGATCACGCTTGGTGTTATCTGGGGGGCTAGCTTTCTTGGTGTTGAACTTGCCCTTACCGGATTTGGCCCGATAACGCTTGCCGCGGGGCGCGTGTCGGCGGCGGCATTAATCCTGCTTGTGATCGCGCTTGTCTATGGCGATGGTTTGCCGCGGTTTCAAACAGCAACCGACCGGCGCATCTGGCTTCATTGCCTTGGCATGGCGCTATTCACAAATGCCATTCCCTTTTGCCTGCTATCATGGGGTCAGCAGGTTGTCACCTCTGGCTTTGCCGGTATCAGCATGGCGGTGGTGCCGTTGTTTGTTTTGCCGCTAAGTCATTTTCTGGTTCCGGGCGAATTGATGAGCCGGATCAAAATCATTGGATTTCTGTTTGGCTTTGCCGGTGTTGTGCTGCTTATTGGTGGCGATAAGATTTTGCCCAATGCCGTGCCATCACCCTTGATATTTGCCGCCCAGATTGCCTGTATCATGGCCAGTAGCTGTTACGCCATTGGCAGCATCATCACACGACTTTGCCCACCGGTTAGCGCGCTATCTTTTGCCGCGGCCGGATTGACGCTTGGCGGCGTTATTCTGATCCCTGTTGCGCTTTTAGTCGAAGGGGTGCCAAATGCCTCCTTTGGCACTGCCTTTGCCGGCCTTGCCTATCTGGCAGTATTTCCAACGGCGATTGCCACTATTTTACTAACCATTCTGGTTCGGCGCGCAGGGCCGCCATTTTTATCACTGGTCAATTATCAGGTGCCAGTCTGGGCGGTGGTTATTGGCGCGCTTGTTCTTGATGAGACCTTGCCGGGTCATTTCCTGTTGGCCTTGGCCGTTATCCTGACCGGATTATTCATCGCGCAAATGGGGCGCCGCCGCGTTATCGCTGAGAGCATTCCAAAGCCGCCAGCGAGCTAGACGTAAAAAAACCAGACCAAAGCCATGCCCGATCTGGTTTTTAACTACATCTATCTGCAACCGGTTTAATGGCCGAGAATCTGGCTCAAAAACAGCTTGGTCCGGTCGGATTGTGGGTTGTTGAAAAAGGCTTCAGGCTCGTTCTGTTCAACGATTTGGCCTTCATCCATGAAAATTACACGATCAGCCACCCGGCGGGCAAAGCCCATTTCATGGGTCACGCAAATCATCGTCATGCCATCATCAGCCAGTTCAACCATTGTATCAAGAACCTCCTTGATCATTTCGGGATCGAGGGCTGAGGTCGGCTCGTCAAACAACATCAATTGTGGCTGCATGCACAAGGCACGGGCAATCGCCACACGCTGCTGCTGGCCACCTGAGAGCTGGCCTGGATATTTGCTGGCCTGCTCGGGAATTTTCACCCGTGTCAGAAAATGCATGGCAATTTCTTCAGCTTCGGCACGGGGGGTTTTGCGAACCCAGATTGGCGCCAACATACAATTTTCCAGAATCGACAGATGTGGAAACAAATTGAAATGCTGGAACACCATACCAACTTCACGGCGAATTTCGTCGATGTTTTTCACATCATTATTTAATTCAATTCCATGAACAAAAATGTCACCATCTTGATGTTTCTCAAGCCGATTCAAACAGCGGATCAAAGTTGATTTACCCGAACCTGATGGCCCACAAACAACGATACGTTCACCCTTATCAACACCGAGGTTGATGTCACGAAGAACATGAAACTGCCCAAACCATTTATTCACATTACGCATTGAGACAATCGTTTTTTGATCTACAGATTGCTCAGCTGTGTTTTGTGGCTGTGCCATGCCTTACTCCCTCTTAACTCTAAACAACTACGATTTATGACTACGGTTTAGTTTTCGTTCCATAAACATCGAATAACGCGACATGCCAAAACAAAAGACAAAGAAAATAACTGCCACAACAAGATAACCAGTCAACCCCTGAACTGGTGTTGACCATGCAGCATCTGCAAGAGTTGATTGTGCGGCTCCCAATAAATCAAAAATTCCAACAATACTTACAAGAGCCGTATCCTTAAAAAGGCCAATAAATGTATTAACAATGCCCGGAATCACATGCGTCAAAGCTTGCGGCAAAATGATTAACCTCATTGATTGCCAATAGGAAAGACCGACAGCATCAGCCCCTTCATATTGCCCCTTGTCAATAGCCTGCAATCCACCTCTCACAACCTCTGCCATGTAAGCTGCCGAAAAGAGCGTTACCCCAATCAGCGCCCGCAATAACATGTCAAAGTTCACACCTTCTGGCATAAATAAAGGTAGCATCACAGATGCCATGAAAAGCACTGTAATCAACGGCACACCACGCCAAAACTCAATAAAAACAGTGCAAAGAAAGCGTGCCACTGGCATTTCAGAACGTCGTCCCAAAGCCAGCAAAATACCGAGAGGCAAGGAGGCCACAATACCGGTGATGGCGACAACAAGTGTAATTAGCAAACCACCCCAATCACGCGTGTCAATAGCTTCAAGGTCAAAGTCAATTGCAAATACCGCCAAGACAGCGGCAAAGAGGATTACCAGCCATCCACAAACACCGGCAACCAGAGCAAGATCACCAAACGCTCCAGATACATAACCCGCCTTTCCAAGGCGCCCAATCGTTATCAACGCAAGACCCAAAATCGTGGCACCACCAATTGTGCCCGTTGAGATGGAGAACGCCCCTCCAGTCAGCAGAACTGTTGCCATGACAGGGTAGACAGTCAACAACAAAATCCCAACAATTTTACGGTAGGGCAACCGCTCAATCATAACCCACGCAAGCATAAAACCACCCAAAGCATAAGTCAGATTAACTCGCCACAAGTCATCATTTGGATAGGCACCGTAAAAAATAAATTTGGCTTTAGCCTCAATGAAGGGCCAGCAGGCAGCATGCCAACCATTCGGAAGAGCGCCGCCTTGTTCAACAGTCCAGCAAGCTTGTCGTTTCAACCCCTCCGGGTCAGACCAAACAGCAGAAAATATTGCAAAATCCAGCAAACCTGATATCTGGGTTACGAGAAAATACAAAATAAACAAAGTCGAAGCAGCAACAAAAACTGATTTCAAAGCAGCCGAAACGGAGCCAAAATCAGACATGCTGGCAAAGATATTCTTATAAAGCCACCCGGTTACCCCAACCTCAGATGGAGGTGGAGGCAATAGCGGCGCATCTTCAATGCGCACATATCCTGCCTGGGTATCGATGTCAGAAGGGATGGCTTTTTTCATTGTTGTTTTTTTGGGCGCTGCTTTGATTACTTTTCTGGTCATTCTAGCGCTCCACCAATTTCACACGGCTGTTAAACCAGTTCATGAACGCCGCAGTCATTAATGAGAATGTCAAATAGACCATCATCATCATGAAAATCATCTCTACTTCTTTACCAACCTGATTTAACGCCGTACCGGCAAAAACTGACACCAACTCAGGGTATGCAATAGCAACTGCTAACGAAGAGTTCTTTGTTAAATTCAAATATTGCGAGGTAAGGGGCGGTATTATCACCCGCATTGCTTGAGGGATAACTACGAGCCGCAAAGTAACATTTGGACGAACACCGAGGGCATAGGCAGCCTCAGTCTGACCACGATTAACAGCAAGGATGCCAGCTCGAACAATTTCGGCAATGAAGGCTGCAGTATAAAGTGATAAAGCCAGCCACACAGCCAACATTTCTGGCACCAACACCATTCCAGCACCAGATTGATACCCTTGCCGCAATTTTGGGCCGGTATCTTTAAATTCAGGCAAGCTCCAATCTAACGGGCTGCCATTCAAATAATGCACCAAAACAGGAAGAAGAAGAATAATGCTAAGCCCTATCCAGAACATAGGCAGTATCTGTCCAGTTTCTGCCTGCCGCCTCAACGCATAACGCCGCACCAGAAAGGTAATAGCAATTGCACCGATAAGGGATAAAAAACTGTAAATAAACCCATCACTGACAATTGGAGCAGGCAAATAAAGGCCGGTAATATTCAGTCCAGCAACGCCTTCAACTAACTCAAGTTTTTCACGCTTACTTGGCATTGCGCGTAACACGGCAAAATACCAGAAAAACAATTGGAGGAGAAGTGGGACATTGCGAACGACTTCAACGTAAAAACTTGAGAACCACCTAAACACTAGATTGTCTGAAAGGCGCATTATGCCGACTGTAAAACCAATAACTGTAGCGGCTAATATCCCAAGTAAAGCGACAATAAACGTGTTTATAATCCCAATTAAATAAACATCTGTATACGTTGATTTACCAACCTTGTAGTCTAGCATCCATGTGCCTAATGTTGGCGAAATTTGGAACCCTGCAGTCCTCGTCAAGAAGTCAAAACCAAGCGTTTTTCCTTGATTAGCTAAGTTGCTCAGGGTGTTGTCCGCAAGCCAATTGATAGACAGCAAAAGGCCAATTGCAATCAAAGCCTGAAACAAAATTCCTCTAATGAAGGTGTCATTCAAAAGACTCGTCAGGGACCGGTCTCTGCCAAACATAAGTGCCGTCCTTATTCTAAACTCAACCTAATAAAAAAATAACTTTTTTAAATAATTAAACAAAAACCGCCCAGCCCATTGTTCAAAATAACAATGAGCTGGACAGTTCTTTTTGCGCTAAACTAAACCTTAGCGGATTGGCGCTGCATAGAGAATTCCACCTTTACTCCAGAGCGAATTAACTCCCCTGGCCAATTTCAAAGGCGTATTCAGTCCAACGTGCTTTTCGTAGCTTTCACCATAATTTCCAACCTGCATGATGATGTTGTAAGCCCAATCATTTGATAGGCCTAATTCTTCACCAAACTTGCCCTCTTTACCGATCAAACGGGCGACAGACGGAGCAAGCTTTGACTGAAACTTTTTCATATTCACGTTTGAAGAAGAAATTCCTAACTCTTCAGCGTTGATCATTGCGTTCAACGACCAGCGAACAATATTAAACCACTGATCATCGCCCTGACGAACGACTGGGCCAAGAGGCTCCTTTGAGATGATTTCAGGAAGAACTACGTGGCTGTCTGGCTGGGTCAACTTTCCACGCTGGGCTGCGAGGCCTGAACGGTCAGTTGTATACACATCGCAGCGACCAGCATCATAAGCGGCAACAACTTCATCAGCTTTTTCAAAAGCAACCAGATTGAAACTCATTCCATTCGTGCGGAAATAGTCTGTGATGTTAAGCTCTGTGGTGGTTCCAGTATTGGTACAAATATTTGCACCGTCCAATTCTGTTGCTGATTTAACACCAAGCGCGGTTGGCACCATCATACCCTGGCCATCGTAATAATTTACACCAGCAAAGTTTAGGCCAAGCTGCGTGTCACGTGTCATAGTCCACGTCGTATTGCGCGATAAGATGTCAATTTCACCAGAACTCAGGGCTGTAAAACGCTGTTTTGCGGATAGTGGTGAATACTTAACTTTTTCAGCATCGCCAAAAACAGCTGCTGCAACTGCCCGGCAAAGATCAACGTCAAGACCAGTCCACTTACCGCTATCGTCAGCATTCGAGAAACCAGGAAGGCCCTGTGAGACCCCGCACTGGACAAACCCTTTTGCTTTAACTGCCTCAAGTGTGGTCGCTGCATTGGCTGATGCAACAGCACCAAAACCCATTGCTGCGCCGCAAAGCGCAGATAAAAACGAAAGTTTCTTCATTGTGTCACCTCTTAAATTAGATTTTCGTTGTGTGTAGCAAATCGAGCAGAATTGTACATTTCTTGTGTTCATTTTAGCAATGACAAAACTCTGCCCACACTCCATTCAGAGAAAAATTTTCTAAAAACTTTTGGGTTTTGGTTTTTAAGGTCCCAAAAATAGCATTATTACCCTTTGGCAAGGGCTTTTCGTATACAATTTAGTGCGCATTGCATGATATAAGACGCATCAGCTGATGATGTTAATCTTATATGAAGGCTGATTCCACAGAATCGGCGTTAAATAGAGGTTTGCGTGATCTACCTTTGTTAATATCTACCTATATTTTGGCTGTTATAACGGCAAGAAAAACAAACCACATTCAGGCAAGCGGTGCGATTTCCTAATCTTGGCGTCCAGATTGACACCGCCTATTGCACAAGGCACTGTCTCTGCACCCCAACATGGTCTTATTGGGAAAATCTCAAATCTCTAGGGTCGTTTTATGCCGCGCTATTTTATGGAATTACTTACCCGCAGCCCACAGCGTTTTGGCACTTTACTAGCGCTTATCGGCGTTTTAGTGCTGACCCCTGATACTCTGGTAATCCGCCTTTCGGGGCTTGAACGCTGGGCCTTGATGGGCTGGCGCGGCATTTTAATGGGGGCGATGTCTTTGCTGTTGTGGCGATTACTGCTAACGCGCAATGCCAGCCGCGAATGGCGCAGTCTTGCCAGCTGGCAAGGGGTGCTTGTGATCACCGCCTTTAGCATGAATTCAGCAACTTTCACCCTTGGCATTGTTGAAACATCGGCAACCGTGGTTCTGACGGCGGTGGCAACAATGCCCATCTTTGCAGCGATTTTATCTTATTTCATGCTTGGCGAGCGTCAGGGCTGGCTTGGCTGGTTGGCTATCACCGCAGCAATGGGTGGGGTAGTTGTCGTTGTGCTGGATGGCGGCAATGCGATTGGCAGCCCTGAAGGGTCGGTTCTTCTTGGTGGCATCTTTGGCGTGTTGACCGCCGCTGGCCTTGCCCTCACCTTTACCATGGCACGCAAATATAATGATCTTGGTATTTTGCCAGCCGCCGCCCTCGGCGCGATGATCAGCGGTATTGTTGGGCTGTTCTTAAGTGATCTAAACAGCATCACCGATGTGCCATTATGGTCGGTATTAACGATGGGTTTGGTTATCCTTCCCGTGTCTTTTACCTGCTTGAATTTGGCACCACGCTATACCAGCGCGGCAATTGTCAGCCTGTTGATGCTTCTGGAAATGGTGATTGGTCCATTTTGGGTATGGCTTGGTGTTGGCGAACAGCCAACAATCATCATGATGGCAGGGGCGGGCTTTGTTGCGCTAGTGCTTGGCCTTCATATCCTTCGCACCCAATGGTTTACAAATTCCTGAGGATTTATCGGCAACTCACGCTTTTACCGGCGCGCCTGAAAGTGACGAGTCGCGCCAATGATCATCGGGGGTTTCTGGCTCGCTTTGAAAACCAGCGGCAATGATGGCGGCGATCGCGCAATATTCGTCTTTTTCAGACGTATCACCACTTATACCAACCGCGCCAATGACGGTTCCATCTTCGGCCATAACCAGCACGCCCCCAGGCACAGGCACAAATTTACCATCAGCAGCCGTTGCAAGCGCCGCCTGAAAGCTAGGGCGGCTTGCCAGCCGGTCACGGATCAAACGGCTAGACATGCCCATACCAAGCGCACCCCATGCCTTTCCTCGCGCAATGTCAAACCGCATTAACCCTGACCCGTCTTCGGATTGGCTGGCGATAATCTTGCCAGCCGCATCAAGCACAACAACCGTCAGCGGAAGCATGTTTTTGGCGCGCGCAGCATCAATGGCAACCGACACTATCTTCACAGCAGCATCATGGGAAAGGCTGATTTGCAATCGCATATTGTACCCTTTTCAGTGTCAACCCAGCCAAGCCAGTCTAATCAATTGGCGGCATGCTGTCTTCATAGCCCGGAACCGCCGCGGCAAAATCGGCAAGCCATGACGCAAGATTCGGCGCATGATCACGCCAATTGACCTGTTTGCGGAAATCAAGATAATCCAAAACACAAGCAAGGCCAATCTCACCAACATCAGGCATCGCGCCATTGCTATAGCTTCGGTTTTCCGCAGCGATTGCTTCAAGACCACGAATGATTTTGCCACGCTGGCGTTCCACCACTGACTCAACATATTTATCTTCAGGGCGCATACGGCGCTCATAGATCACGAGAATGGCAGCATCCAGAATGCCATCCATTAATGCGGCACGGGTCAGCGCCTCATAACGCGTCGGGCCACTTGCCGGAATGATTTTGCCGCCACCCGCCTTGGCATCGAGATATTCCATAATCACGCGGCTGTCATAATAGGTGGTGCCATCATCTTCCAACGCGGGAATCTTACCAAGCGGATTAACGTCACAAATGCTGTCATTGGGATCAAGCGTGTCGGTTAGAACAGGTGTCACCTGATCATCAAAGCCAAGAATATAGGTTGCCATTTTGACTTTACGGCCGAAGGGCGATGAAGGGCTTGAGCGCAACTGCATTGGAATGACTCCTCAAACTGGATGATAAGCTGGCCCCGCATCACAAGGCCGAAAATGAAAAAATGGCATTTGATTACCGCGTAATTGCCAGAGCAAACGCGCAAATCGGCAAAAACTGTGAAACCCTAAAACGAAGATAACCGAAATGCCAACCAAATTTACGCCCAACAAAAGCAAAACATCGTCAGGCAAAAGATGATCAAGCGCACGAAATCCTATCGCATTGCGTGTAGCAATGGCGATCATTTTGTTTGCGTTTATTGATCATAGCTTTTCTCCTTAGGATTTATAGGACTCTGTGGCGTCGGCTTCGGCTGCGTTCAATTTCGCAAGCATCCAGCTTCCCGTCCGCAATAGCCTGTCATCTTCTTCCGGGCCGCCAACAAGCTGTACACCGATCGGCATGTCGTTTTCCGACATTAAAACAGGCATATTCAAACAGGGTAGTCCACATAATGTCCAGACAGTAGAAAAAATGGGATTGCCCGTGCTTCCCGCGCTAAATAGCGGCGGTTCACCCGGGGCAGATGGTGTGATAATGGCGTCAAAATCATTAAAGAATGAGGCAAAATAGGAAACTGCCCCATTGCGAAGTTCGACCGCCTCTTGATAGGCCTCATCACTAATCGTTGCGCCATGCGCCAACAGCTTGGCCAATTGCGGACTTAGCTTGTCATTGTGATTCTCACGAATCTCGGCAAGGTTCTGGGTGATCTCATAATAGTGGATAATATTCTGCGACTCGACAAGGCCGGCAAATGACTCCCCCGCGTCAAGCCGTTCAACCTGGCCGCCAAGCGCATCAAGAACCGCCATCATGCCTTCGCGGCTATCATCTGACAATTTGTCAAAATAGGGCATTTCGAACCAAACAAAATTTGGTGCGACTGGCGGCTCGCTGACAACACCGTTCAACAAGCCTGGACGCGGGCGACAAAAAGAACTTGGATCAGCCGGATCAAATTCGGAAATCACATCACCAACAAGCGCAACATCTTCATAATAGCGGGAAAAAACACCCACCTGATCAAGCGTTTCAGAAGTACGTAAAACACCGGTGCGTGGAATTATACCTGCAGATGGCTTAAAGCCATAAACCCCACAAAAAGAGGCTGGCCGGATAACCGAACCGTTGGTTTGTGTGCCGATGGCGACCGGTATATGGCCTGCTGCCACGGCTGCTGCCGATCCTGCCGATGACCCACCCGGGCTATATTCCAGGTTATGCGGGTTACGGGTTACCGCTGGATCCATAAAGGCAAAAGGCGTTGTTGCGGTTTTACCAAGGATAACCGCCCCCGCCGCTTTTAGGCGCGACACCAGCACCGCATCAAGGTCCGGCTGGCGGCCAGCAAGCGCAACACTGCCACATTCAGTTGGCATATCGGCAGTATCGATAATGTCCTTTAGACCAATCGGCACACCATGAAGTGCGCCAAGCGCCCGACCCGATTGCCGCAATTGATCCATCGCCCACGCCTGTTCAAGCGCCCCATCACGATCAAGCCATACCCAAGCTTTTAACAAATCATCAGTTTCGGCAATCCGGTCAAGTGCCGCAGTGACAAGCGCAACCGAAGTTGTCTCACCATCGCGGATCATTTGCACCATCTGCAAAGCTGATGTCATGACGCGTTTCCTATTCTGTTATGATCATTTGATCTCTGTCACCGTTTCTGTGGGGTGCTAACCTAGTGCGAAACCACATCTAATCAATTTATAATTTATGTTTGCCTAAAAAATGTCGTTTATCCGCCACGATGTTGCAAGGCTAAAACAAGATATGAAGAGAAAAAATTAATTTTTTTGAGGGGCTTCCTTCTATTCCAAACTTATGTGGCGGTATATTTTTCATGGGAGAAAACCGCGCAGCAAGCAAGATCAAACCCCAGAAAAAACCAAAACTGGTGGCGTTTAGTTCTCTATTCAAATCAAGAATCGTGATACCCGAAATGGGGCCAAATCGATCGGCGGTGGCGTCTTTTTGATCAAGGCTGCCAAAAGCAATGCCGATCCAGGTGCCATCGACAGGCCAATATGGTGATGCCCAAAATTGAACCAGAGCCCATCATGGCGCG
>Ga0213869_10001769_pt1 | contig 15622 bp, 8 predicted proteins | sample PICome_10_FD_160083 | JGI IMG/M metagenome (GOLD analysis project Ga0213869, IMG submission 160083) | Coastal seawater microbial communities near Pivers Island, North Carolina, United States - PICO132 | ecosystem: Environmental > Aquatic > Marine > Coastal | place: USA: North Carolina...
TAATTTGCATAAGATGAGCTTGAGGGCTTAACGTCTTGAACCACAGCAGAAACATTAAAGGAGCCAGTGCTGAAGGTATCGTTGTTAGAGTTGTAATTAACTCCCAAGGTCATATTACCTGACTTGTAAGGATCAGAAGATGTGATCATGGCACCGCCGGGTTGATTGGAGCTATCACCCCAAAAGCAGCCACTATCATTGGAGGTTGCACACTCAATTGGAGAAGTACCATAGTTAATACCCAGACCATCATTATCTGCATTGGTTGCACCCTGATAAGACCAATAATGATAACCATCCATGCCCAAGCCAGTATCTCCTGCTGAGTATCGAGTGGTATCATTCTTACGGTAATCCACATTAGATATCACCACATTCAATAGGCTTTGTTGGTCATCTCGAGTGGTGCTGCCTGAGGCACCGTCATAGGAATCTTTCAAAGAAATTTGTGCCCAAAGGCCAACCCCTATGCCACTTGGATTGAGAACTTGCCACCACATGGATTGACCTTCAGGCAACTCATTGGTGCTCCCATTGAATCTTGAGGTATCAACCATGTCAGAGCTATCAAGGGCGATGCTAGAAAAATCATAGTAGTTATCATAGGTATTACATGCCGAGGCATTATTACCTACCCCTAAGCAGTAATCGTGACCAACATCACCATACGACCAAAGGGTTTTTGGAATGAAATTAGGAATAAAATAATCGTTGCTGCTTCCACTGGCTGCAAAATTTTCAATGGGAATGACTGCCATGGCAATGACTCTTTTATTGCCATTGGTAAAGGATGCAAATCTAGCATCCTTATAAACTTCTCCGGCTAAGGTGACTTGATCTTCATAGAGGTTGTAGGTACTTGAAGTAGTTGAGCCATCACCGGACAAACCAACGATCCATTGCATGATGGCGTAATTATTTGCATTGCCAGAACTTTGATGGTCCCAATTAATATCACTAACTGAAATCAAAATTCCATTGGTATCACTGTCGGTCTGATCAGGCCCCCAATAACCCATAAACTTTGCCAATTTAATCCCATTACCAGCGCTGTTTAAATATCTACCACAGCCATTACAATTAATGCTATAACCATTTATGCCTTCTGCTATGCCGCCACTGCCTGTGTAAGTAGAGTCAATGGGTTCAGTGTCAGTTCCGCCATCTCGAGCAGTAAACGTAGCAGTTCCACCGCCAATGGCAGCCAAAATAGCATTTAACCTGCTTTCATTTGATGTGTATTGACAGCATTGCTCAGAAAAGATGGTGTAAAGAACATTGCCTGAGGTTTCTAAAAATGTCTCGTAACCGCTTATGTCGGAGGAAGTTGTGTTTAATCTCAAATCAATAATCAAAGAGTAAGAACTTAAATCTGCGGGAACCGATGTCGCATTTACAACATCATAAGTTTTGCCATCTGCCGTAATAGCGTCAACCCATTGATTAGAGGTACTGGTCCAATCCCCGTCATATCCATTGCCGTTCTCTGAATAATTCCACAGGATTAAAGCTTTGCCTCCAGAAACTACACTGGAAAAACCTATATCGCCGCCCACCCTATCGGTGGTCATGAACCAATATTCAGCGCTTTCTAGTCGTCCTGCAGTCAGGAAGTCAGCATTGGCTATGGTGGTGGTGACTGCTGTGCCTAGAGTACTGTAATACTTGCCATCGAGTGCCGAAGAATTTGGCGCAAAAGCATGTTGGCCATTACCAGAAGTATCAATAGGGAAATAATATCGCCAATTGAGCTGCGTTCCAGAATTGATCTCCACTGGCACGTAGTTGTTAGAAGTATCATCCACATCTCTAATGTCAGTTGTATTGGTGGTACCGACTTGCTCTAAAGTGTAAGCAGCGAGGCTTGATCCAGACGGACCGCGAGTTGCAGTTGCACTAAAGCCACTTCTTGAGGCTGAGTTATAGTCGGCAGAATATCGCAGCACCGCTGATGTAAGTTCTTCAACGTTACCCACATTAACGGTAAAGGTATCGGTGCTAGTGTTGCCTCCTGCAGTGGCAGTCAAAGTTAAGCTGTAACTTTTAGCTGTCTCAAAATCCAAGGTTGCATTGGTGGTGACATTACCAGAGCTGTCAACGGCAAAATTACTGCTGCCGGTTCCACTCAGTGCGTAAGAGACGGTTTCGCTCTCTGGGTTGGTGATGCTTGAGCTACCAACAGTAGTCCCTGAACTGGAAGATTCTGCCAAAGCTGCACCGCTGTTAGCCAGAGTCACTGCCAAGCTATTAATTTTTAAATCTGAAACACTTAAAGTAAAAGTTTCAGAGGTAGTGGTCACCCCATCGGTCGCAGTGATGGTAAATTCATGTGAGGTCTTGGTTTCATAATCGAGTGCATTGGCCAAAGTGACTGCACCGGTTGAACTGTCAATCGTAAACTTGTTATCGGCATCGGTTAACGAGTAAGTTACGGTGCCTTCAGCATTAGAGGCAGAAGAAGTGGCGATGGAGGTGCCCGTTGAAATGCCCTCGCTTTGAGCAGCGGATGCCAAGCTGGCACTAATAGATAAATCTACATCTGTAATATTGATCGTTAGGCTGTCGGTAACTGTGTTGGTACCATCGGTTGCGGTTAGGGTTAATGAATAAGATGTTGTGCTTTCATAGTCCAGGCTTGCTGCTGTGGTAATGGTGCCGTTAGATGAAACAGAAAATTTATCACTGCCGGTGCCAGAAAGTGAATAACTAACAGATGCACTGCCATCAGTGGTTGTTGTGGTGGTGGTTACGCTTGTACCTGAAGCAGCCGTCTCGCTTAGACTAATTGATGAGCTAGCCAAAGCAATAGAAAGCTCAACCACATCATCCACGCTAATATTGATGGTATTAGAGGTAGAGTTAGTTCCATCGCTGGCAGTTAGCGTTAGAGAGTATGAAGTGGTGGTCTCATAATCCAATGCACTGGATAAAGTAATGTTACCTGAAGAATCCACGGCAAACTTATCGCTGCCGGTTCCACTTAAAGAATAGGTAATGGTTTGCGCTTCAGGATCTGTGGCTGAAGTTGTTGCAATGGTGGTTCCAGTTGAAACATTCTCAGCAAAGGATGCGGCTGCCAAAGAATTGGAAAGACTTGGGGCTTCATTAACATCATCAATTGTAATAGTAAGACTATTGGTAGTTGTGTTTACCCCATCCGAAGCACTTAAAGTTAAACTGTAGGAAGTTGCTGTTTCATAATCTAAACCAGCTGCAAGTGTAATATTTCCAGCTGAATCAACTGCAAAATTGCCACTGCCAGTTCCACTTAAAGAGTAAGTAATGGTTTGAGACTCAGGATCTGCAGCTGAGGCAGTTGCGATAGTGGTTCCGGTTGAGACATTCTCAGCAAAGGATGATGCAGCTAAAGAATTAGAGAGAATTGGCGCCTCATTAACATCATCAACCGTAATGATTAATTCTGATGTGGTGGTATTAACACCATCGGATGCATTTAAAGCTAAGGTATAACTTGTTGCAGTTTCATAATCCAACGAATTAACCAATGAGATATTGCCTGAGTTATCTACGTTGAAGTTTTCACTACCTGTGCCTGAAAGACTAAAGGTAACGGTTTGACCTTCTGGATCTGTTGCTGAGGCAGTACCTATGTTGATGCCAGTGAGACTGTCTTCAGCAAAACTAGTGGCGGAGGTGCTGGCAGTTAAGATTGCAGGTTCATCAATATCAATAACACTAAAACTAATTTCAAAGACGGTATCATTCACTCCATCGCTGGCAGTGAGTATCAGGGCATAACTGGTGGTGGTCTCATAATCTAATTCAGTTTGAAGTGAAATATTGCCATTTGCATCCACGCTGAAGTTTTCACTACCCTCTCCCGACAAAGTGAATGAGATATCTCCCCCTTCAGGATCTATGGCAGTGCTTTCTAGAATTGCTGATTGCAAATCAATGTTTTCAGCAAAAGAATCAGCAAGCAAAGTTGAGGTTAATTCAATGGGTTCATCGATATTCGTTACATCTAAAAGCACCTCTATCTCAGAGACATCAGCATTTTCAGATTCAATGGTCACTGTGAATGAAAGCTTGGTTTGAGTCTCATAATCAAGCGCACTGATCAGATTTACCGATGAGGTCTCCTCATCAAACTCAACCAAATCAGCATCTTCTCCAGAGATAGTAATTGAATAACCCAATTCTCCTGGATTGATAAAAACTAGAGGAGTGAGTGTTTCATTGACCACGTTTTCACTTATTGACTCAATGGACTCACCTGCGCTTACTTGAAAAATAGGAGCAACCTCAACGGTAGACTCTTGAGTGGTTTCAGCTACCTCCTCTGCCACATCTCCGGTTGGATCTTCATTCGCATCATCGGCCTCTACTGTTTCAAGCTCAATGGCAACTTCAAATTCTTCAGCTGTGCCCAGCTCTTCTGGAGCTACATCTGAAGATACATCTGATACACCTGAGGAATCCAACAGGCCTTCATCAACCTCAATGTCAGTTGAGTCACCAGCATCATCAGTTGCTACTTCAGCCTCAATCTCTGCTGGTGCTTCAGCTTCAGTTTCTGATGTTTCACTGGAAATTTCCTCAACGGATGTCTCCTCTGTTAATGTCTCTTCGCTTGAAGCGGCTTCTTCCTCTTGAGTCTCCTCAGGAGGAGTTTCCTCAGCAGCAGACTCCTCTTCGGGGGTCTCTTCCTCTTGAGTCTCCTCAGCAGGAGTTTCTTCAGTAGCAGATTCCTCTTCGGGGGCTTCTTCAGGAGCTTCTAACTCCTCCTGAATTGCATCCAAGCTTTCCTCTGTAACTTGGACAGGCTCGCTTGGCTCAGAGTCTTCACTCTCAACAGAGACTGAAAAACCTGGCTCTGTGACGGTCGTAGCAAAATCTGGGGAGCATTGATCGCCAAAAGTATCAAGATCGACACAATTAGGCGTAACTGTCATCTCGGTGCCATAAAGGAAAGTTGCATTGGTTTGCGAGCCATTGGTCTGCACAATCCCAATACCACCTCTAATCCCTACAGTTGCAGAATTTGTTCGAATTAAGGCAGGTTGTTTTTTGGTAACTTTGCCGCCGACTATCCGCAATATTCCTCTAGCTGTTACCTCGAGAGAGCCCTCAGCGGTTTCAGGGTTGTAAATAAATTTATCTAAAACAACGCTAGAATTAGGGCCAACCGAAAATGCTGTGCCATCCAACAAGAGCATTTGTGCCCTGCCGATGCCATCGGTTTCAATCGTGTGATTTTGAATAATTTCGTAGCCTGCATCAATAAGTTTCCGCTCTTGCTCAAGGGTTAAATCAGTGGTGTTTTTATTCACAGCAGATGCAACCCCAATCTGCTCTTGTGTAAGAGCATGATTAGTGAAGAAACTAACTACCAAAAATAGAAATGAAAATTTATAAATAGCTTTCATGATTATTTAAAACACTGATAATTTACTTGTGCAGAGAAATTATTAGCTCTGCGTTTATATATGTTGATGGTGCTTCGACTGTCATTGAAAATTAAGCCTAAATTCAATGACCAACAAGCACCCATGGGTTTGAGTAAATTAAACCTCAAGGTTTCCCCTTGATCGTGTCTGGCACCGAAAAGTGGATAATCTTCATCATGGGATTTATCCTGATAGCTGTACTTAGAGGAAAATTGCCAATTATCCAATAGAGGTTGAGAGTAGCTAAATTCAATCCCATAATTTTCATAAAACTCATAGCCAGCATTTGCCCGATAATTTTCAAGCATGATCTTGTAACCATATAAAGCTTGCGAGCCAGGCCATACATAGCTCTGACCAAAACTGATACCATTAATGCGACCATTTTTTTGCCTACCAGATTTAAAAATTTTTTCATCTCGATAGTATGAAAACAGCATTGAAGAACCATCATCTAGTTGGCCACTATAATCTAATGAAATGCGACCACTGCGCAAAATTTCTTCTCGATTAAGAGCAACCCGCAAAAGATTAATGTTAGGACTAAAAACCGGATCTTCTAAATTAAAAAAAGAGAAAAAATTTTCATCCAAATTAAAATTTCTTCTAACTGACAATACATTGCTTTGAATATCAAATTGGCTGAAAGTATCGAATCGATCAGCACCATAACTAAAAAAGTATTGAACATTATCCCCTCTGGGATGATTAAGATCCTGATCAATGCTGAGAGAATAATTGTATAAACTTGATCTATCGCTTAGCCTTTTGCTTTCCTCGTCTACCTCCAATAAAAAATCTCCAATTTCAATGAAGTCTGCGTTGATTCCAGAATTTCCGTTGGTGGTACGTTTAAATCCAATGCTAAGATTTTGTTGCCATTGAATAGGCTCCTCTGCGGAAACAATAGCTTCCAAAAATTGATCAACCCTAGCCTCAACTTCAGGTGGCGGATTAAACTCTTTAACGCTTTTTAGATAGTTGTTTGCTAATGCAAAAGCACCTAAACGAAAATACAAAACTCCTAGCTCCAATCTTATTCTGGGCAACTCTGAGTCATAAATAAGCATTTGCTCAAAAACCCCAATAGCCCCCTCGAGATCTCCAACCAAGATGGATAAATTGGCATATTTAAATAGCAAAGATAGATTAGTTGGATCTTTGAATAGCTGTTTAAAAACCTCTGCTTTTTGCAGCTCTGCTGCAGCCAACTCATCAGGATCTGATATGGTGGGCTGAACATTTTGCGCAGATGAATGCATGCACAAAAAAGTACAATAAATCGTAATAAATGTTCTTAGTTTCATGTTAACTAAGCTAAGTTGCAGAATAAATTAGTCTACAAAAGCTGATATGACGCATATTTAAACACAAAAGTGATAATTTATCATTTATTAAAAATATCAAGGTAACCTTTTGAGTCAGGGGTTATAATGCTCTGATGAAAAAAGCTGAGCTAACAAAAGCCAAGTTAATTGAAGCAGTTGCAAACCTGCTTAATAAAGGTCAAAAAATTTCTGTGGCAAGCATTTCAAAAGAAGCAAAAACAGCTTATGGGACCTTTTACAGATACTTTAATAATCTCGATGAGATCCATGCCGCTACAATGATTCAAATAGTCGTTGATGTGGCTGAAAAACTTGAGCAGCAATTAAAAAAAGAAAAATCTAATCTTTTTAAGGTTTACTATGCTTGGTATGTAGCCATTGATTTGTTTAAAGGCGACTACATGGCTAACTGGCTGATAGATAATCCCAGCAGCATTAATGATGCATGGGTTTTAACACAACCCATGACTAGTCAATGGTTGCAAAATGCCATTGCTGATAAAGAAGAGCCTGAGCTGACTGCAGACAATCTAAGGCACTTCAAGATGGCTCAAACTTATATTTTTTGGACTTACCAGAATGCCCTGCGAGAATTATTAAAAGGCAGAAAATCAATTCATGTATATACGGATTTGATGAACTCAGTTAATTTAATGAATCTGCCAAGTAAGACCAATAAAAAATATTTAAAAAAAGTTGCTAACTATATTCCTTAAGCAATACATTCCCGTGAAAAAAGATCTAAAAAAATTTACTCGGTACGGTCTTTTGATTTTTGCAATTTTGGTAAGTTTTCTACCAATATTTAACCCATTGCAAATTTTTAGCAACTTACAGAATTATTCTTTTGATACTCTTCAAAGCCTATTACCAAGAGAAATCTATGCTGAGGACCCTGTTGTAATCATCGACATTGATGATCGCTCCCTTGCCGAAATTGGGCAATGGCCATGGCCAAGAAATCAATTAGCAAAATTGACGGATCAAGCTTATGCAGCTGCTGCACTAGGATTTGATATAGTCTTTGCGGAATCAGACAGAACCAATCCTCAAAATTTTATTTCCAGTTACCCTCTCAATGAAGCATTAAAAAAAGAGCTATCAAAACTGCCGAGCAATGATGAGCTTTTTGCTCAAGCTATTTTAAATCATGGAACCGTGGTCCTGGGTCAGGCTTTAAATAATAAAAATAACACTAAGCCTTATAAAGCCAAATACGGTTTGGTAACTCAAGGTGATGATCCCAAGCAATTCATTAGAAATTATTTGGGTGCACAAAACAATATCAAACTACTGGATGACTCAGCCACAGGAGTTGGTTCTATGAGCATCGGTAACAATGATGCAATTGTTCGCCAATTACCTACTTTTGAAAGAATTGATGATCAATTGGTGCCTAGCCTTGCCTTAGAAATGACAAGAGTGGCTGTGGGAGCTTCCACTTTTCAGATTAAGTCATCTAATGCCTCAAGTGAGGAAGCCTACGGTGCTCAAACAGGTATCAACAACATTAAATTAGGCCCTCTCACCATCCCAACAACCCCCGAAGGCAATGCATGGGTTTACTTTGCCCCTACCAAAAATATTCCCACAGTCTCTGCGGGAGATGTGATCTCGGGAGCAATACCCCCTGAATTTTTTGAGGGCAAGGTTGCGCTTGTTGGAACATCTGCTGCTGGCCTCCTCGATCTGAGATCCACACCTACAGAGAAAAATATTCCCGGCGTGACAATCATTGCTCAGTTTATTCAGCAAATCTTTGCAAATGAATTTTTACAAAGACCCGACTGGCTGTTTGGTGCGGAATTTCTAGCTGGACTGATTTTGGCTATTTTAATCACTTTAAGCATTCAAGCCTTAGGTCCAATTGGAGGATTGAGCGTTTTGATAGCTGGTTCTGGAGGCATCATAGGTTCAAGTTATTATTTTTTTAAATCAAAGTTATTTTTGGTTGATCCAATATCGCCATTGATCATTTCTTTAAGTGTTTATGTGGCTGTAACTTTCTTCAATTTTTTATTCACTGAACTTGAACGCAGCAGAGTCAGGGGTGCCTTTGCACAATATCTTTCCCCGGAAATGGTCAACCGCTTGGCTGAATCTAGTGAATCCTTGGTTCTGGGTGGAGAAAGAAAAGAAATGACCTTTTTATTTTCTGATATTAGGGGGTTTACCAAAATTTCTGAACAATACAAGGATGATCCGGAAGCTTTAACGCAATTGATTAATCAATTGCTTACTGTGTTATCAAACTCCATTTTAGAGCACGGCGGAACCATAGATAAATATATGGGTGACTGCATCATGGCTTTTTGGAATGCACCCACCGATCAAGCTGATCATCGCCAATTAGCAATCAAGGCAGCGCACTCAATGAATGAAGCTTTGGATGAATTCAATGCTCAGACAGAGGGAAATTTAGACTTTAAGCTTGAAATAGGTATTGGTATTAACTCTGGAAACTGCATTGTTGGCAACATGGGTTCTGATAAACGTTTTGACTATACCGTTCTTGGCGATGCTGTGAACCTTGCATCCAGACTGGAAAGTCAATCATCCAATTATGGTTTGCACATGATCGTGGGTGAGAATACTCACATGGATGATTCTGAATTCACGATCATTGAGATTGACAAAATTGCAGTCAAAGGCAAATCTTCTGCTGAAACAATCTATACCTGTTTTAAACCAGAGGTGAAATTTACAGAGAAATTCTTAAAAAAACATGAAGCCTTCTTGGTTGAATATAGAACTCAAAACTGGGATGGTGCTAATTTATTAATTGATGAATTAATACCTTCCTTTAACGAGCTTGAACTATACTACAAGCACATGAAAGCAAGAATTGAAGAATATATTGCAAGCCCCCCTGCTTCTGACTGGGAAGGAGTCTATGTTGCTAAAAATAAATAGAATTCGATCCCTATCAATCTTTGCTATCTGCATAAGCTCAATCAATCTGATGGGTCAAGCCATTGTTAATATAGAAGATTTACGGCGTGAAGGTGAGATAGGGTTTTTTACCAATATTAGCGCCAATTTCAATGCATCAAGAGGCAATAGAGATAGAGATTTTTACTCTGCACAATTAAGGTTTGATAATAATTCTGAGGAAGCTGAGTCTTTTCTCATCCTCCAGCAGAGCGAAAGAAAGTCTAATGATATGCCCATTGATGAATCAACTTTTATGCATGCTAGATATATTTTGGTTGGTCAAGAAGCTGTGAACTGGGAAGTATTTGCTCAATACAGTGAAAACCCTTTCAGAAATTATAAAAAAAGATCTGTTCTTGGTGGTGGTCTAAGATATGAACTCTCAGACTCAGCTCGTTTGGGTGTCGGCTTACTTAACGAAGACGAAACGGATCTTACCGGAGCATCAAAAACAACAGAAAGACTTGGTTTCTATCTGCATAACTCATTTGAGATAGCAGAAAATATTTACTTTAAGCCAACCATATATTTTCAACCAAGCTTAGATGATTTTGAGAATGACTACAAAGCAAGTATCATCTTAGCCATAGATTTTAAAGTAAATGAAAGTGTTAATATTAAGATGCAGTTTTCATCTTTTCATGACTCAGATCCGCCTATGTTGGCTGAGAAGACAGATGAATCCATCTCTACTGTATTTTCATATAACCTAAATTAACTATGGAAGGATTTATAGAAATTTTTAGAAATGTTTGGGAAGAAGGTTTCCTTGGCATTGGTATCACTGAGATTATAGTCTCAATGCTAATATTTATAGCTGGGGCTATATTCAGAGCTTTTTTTGTTGGCAGAGTGATTAAATGGATGGAGAAACTCACTGCCCATACAGATTCTGAGATTGATGATGTGCTGCTTGAATCACTAAAAAAGCCTCTTGGATATATTCCAATGACGGTTGCTTTATATTTTATAGCTGTCTATCTCCCCCTTTCAGGCATGGCAGATATTTTTGCCACTAACCTCGTTAAAGCAATGATTGCTTTTACTATCTTTAGTGCTCTTGCCAATAGCATTGCTCCAATTTTTCAAGCGTTTACTTCTAGCGCAGTACTAACGAAATCAATGACCATGTGGCTTGAGAGAGCTGCAAGAATAATTATTTGGATCGTTGGGCTTGGAATAATACTTGATATCTTTGGTATTCAAATTGGTCCTTTGGTTGCTGGTCTTGGATTGTTCTCTGTGGCTGTTGCGCTTGGAGCTCAAGATTTATTCAAAAACTTGATCTCCGGATTATTGATTATTGGAGAAAATAGATTTCAACCTGGTGATCGGATTGAAGTGCCTGGCTCGCTGCATGGCATGGTTGAAGACATAGGTTTTAGATCAACGCTTGTCAGAATGTTTGATACAGCTCCCATGCTGGTTCCAAATAAAGATCTTTCAGATGTAAAAGTTATTAATCATGGCAACATGGAATATAGAAGAATTAGTTGGACGCTCAACCTTATTTACTCAACCACTCAAGAGCAGCTGGCAAAAATTTGTGAAGAAATTACAAACTTTATTACCACTTCTGAAGAATTTATTAATAACCCCAATCAAGAATCTTTTGCTAGAACTGAAGAGCTGGCTTCGAGCTCAATTGATGTTAGGGTGCTTTGTTACACGGATCCAGTCGGCTTGACTGATTTTTCTAAAATTAAGCAAAATCTTATCTTTGAGATTATTAAAATTGTCCGCAACAATGGCTCAGAATTCGCTTACCCTTCAACGTCTGTCTACGTGGAAAACACCGATCCATTGAATGTTGCAGATTATTCAACAGAGGGTCTAAAAGCAAAAGATATTTCTCGCCAAGCTGCGCCTGATAAAGGTGATGACTAATTTGAAGTTCTTTGAGAGACACTTAATTCTAATTCTTTAAATAATCCGGGATGCTCTTCAGAGAGCTCTGCTAAGTCTGACTTAGTTAATTCAAGAAGCTTGGTATCATCGGCAGCAGTAATGGTGGCGTTTCGTGGAGCATTTCCAAGCAATCCCATCTCCCCAAAATAATCTCCTGCAACCAAATAGACTGGCTGATCAATTTCAACTTTAACCTTTCCATATTCAATAATGAACATCGAATCAGCTTCCTCGCCCTTGGAGAAGATAGTCTCATGCTCACTGACAAGAACTACCTGAAGTTTTTCATTGATTTTCCCCACTGCCCCAATAGGAAGCTCTTGAAACAGAGGCACAGAGGCAATGACCTCAAAGCTAACTAAAAAATTCTTTTTTTGAATTTCTTCATAATATGCTGATGCAAGAATGGCTGCCGGTAAAGCAAACATACCTATACCAACCAACATGGTAAAACTTGCTAACAACTTGCCAAGGTCTGTCATAGGCACAACATCGCCATAACCTACAGTAGTTAAAGTGGCTATACCCCACCACATGGTGGATGGAATGCTGCCAAAGACATCTGGTTGGACGGTAGATTCTAAAAAGTATATAAACGTTGAAACAACCAATAAAATTGAAATCACCATGATTTGCGATCCAAGCAAAGCATTGCGCTGTTTAATAATAGTTTTAATTAAGGTGTTCGTTGGTAATAGAAATCTGGACTGACTAAAGATATCAAAGAGTCTGAATAAGCGCAGCATTCTTAAATCATAAACAGAAAAAAATACTTGATTGATAAGGACCAATCCGTCAATTGATATTAGAAATGATAGCCTGCGCTCAACAAGAACCCGCAAGAAAAACTCAATTGCAAAAATGCTTATGGAAATCAGATAGAGTGTCTTGAGTATTGGTAGATCAAGAGGAAAATAACCAGCACTAGAAATTATTTGATGAATGATATTCAAAGCTATCACTGCTCCAAAACACTTATTCAATGCTTCTAATGTATTTTTCATAAAATGATTATAACTTGAGTGTGTTATATGAAAAACCTGTCTTAAAATATTAATCATTAATGTTGGATTTATTTGATAGGATAGTTCTTTGAAGAAATCAATTTTAGGGGTGAATAAAAAGCATGTCTGACCAAACTATCCTTACAACCACTTTGGTCGTTCTCATGGGTTTGCTCATTTGGGGTAAATGGCGCTATGACGCGGTTACGCTTATTTGCTTGGCGGCATTGGTTTTATTTGGCGTTGTACCTGCAGATAGTGCATTTTCAGGCTTTGGCCATCCTGCTGTTATAACAGTTGCTCTTGTGCTTTTAATCAGTAGAGGGTTGCAAGAAGCTGGAATGGTAAGTTTGGCTGGAAACTTAATGTCTCGTCTGACTCTATCAGAAAATCAATACATGATAGTGATTATGGTTGTTGCGGCATTTTTATCCTCATTTATGAACAACATCGGAGCCATGGCTTTATTGCTTCCCATAACACTGTCGCTGTGTCAAAAAATGGAATGGAACCCTTCAAAATTTCTAATGCCATTAGCTTTTGCCAGTATTCTTGGTGGCATGAATACGGTCATAGGCACACCTCCAAATATTATTATTGCTCAATACAGACAAGAATACACAGGTGTTGCTTTTAACTTTTTTGACTATTCATTTGTCGGGCTTGCTGTAAGTATCTTGGGTGTTTTATTTATTGCATTGATTGGCTTTAGGTTTGTAAAAGTACGTGACAATGCTAATGATGCAACCAGACTAATCGATTTAAAAAACTATCTTTTTGAAGTAACTGTAAAAGAAGATAGCAAAGCCATTGGGATGAGGTTATCAGAAATAAAAAAGATTTCTGGTCCTGAAACTGAGGTCTTAGGCGTAGTGAATGAGACTGGGGGTGTTTCAAGAGTTTCTATGGGTAAAAAAATTCAATCGGGACAAATCTTGGTCATCAAGACCTCTCCAGATTATATTTCTAATATTCAAGAATCTCTTGGATTTGAAATTGCCGATGATCTCGTCACGGTGAAAGAATCTGATTTAGCGGAAATTGAGGTCATGGTCACTGCAGGATCTAGACTTGTTGGCAGAAAGCATGAATTCCTCAAAAGACTTGCTTCAGATGATCTGGCATTACTGGGTTTGTGGCGGCAAGGCGCAAAATTTAGAACCAGGCTTGCAAGAGAAGCATTTAAGATTGGGGATGTCCTACTGCTAGGTGTTAGAACCATCGATGATGAAGGCGTTAAGGAAAGAATAAAGCATCTGGGCTTGATGCCGCTTATGGAAAGAGATCTTCAAACCATCCCCAGTAGAAGCCGATTGTTAAAAAGCTTGGTATTTTTTGGGCTAGCCATTGGCCTAACAGCCTTTAATGTAACTGATATAGTCGTTGCATTTTTGCTATGTGTTATAGCCTTCATCTCTATCAAAGTTTTAAATGGAAATTTATATAGAAATATTGAATGGCCAGTTGTGGTCATGCTGGCTGCAATGATTCCCGTTGGTCAAGCACTCGAAACTTCTGGAATTTCTTTGAATATTGCAAATTTCATATCTGCCAGCACAGCAGGCATGGCTTTACCTTGGTTAATCCTGATGATTTTAGTGATTACAATGTTTGTTTCAGATATCGTAAATAATGCGGCTACTGCTGTAATCATGGCGCCTATTGCAGCCAATCTTGCCATTCAAGTTGGGCAACCAGTTGAACCCTTTCTCATGGCGGTAGCTGTCGGAGCTAGTTGCGCCTTTTTATCTCCTATTGGGCATCAGTGCAATACCTTGGTAATGGCACCAGGAAACTATAAATTTGGAGATTACTGGCGCCTTGGTTTGCCGCTTGAATGTGTGATAGTGGCAATCTCAATTCCAATGATTTTATTTGTTTGGACTTAAGTTTTAAGCAATCTCGGAAATTAATTTACTTAAATTATCAGGATCTTCAAAGAATGAAAAATGTCCCACCTCCTCCATTGTATGAGTATGGCATGAAACAGCATTCGTAAAATTTTCTACAGCCTTTAAATCGACCAGCCTGTCTTTGCTGCCCAGGATGATTGAAATAGGAATTCTCAGAGTCTTTAACTCACTCAAATCTAGTTGATAATTATTGCACGCCTCTAAATCATTAAGCATCACAGGTTCATCGCCATCGAAAAAAGCATTTTTTAAACCAAGAAGTCTTCTAAAAAGGCCATATTTGATAATGAAGTCTGCTGCATGGCCATTGCCTGTTTTGGCTTTAGCAAGTAATGCATCAGCAACTCTTGTGGGATAGATGCTATTAACTAGAATTAAAGATTTTGCTGAAAATTTACGCTTAAAGACCATATCCAAAGCAATTAATCCACCCATGCTATGCCCACAGAGAGAAAGGTCTTTAAGATCATAAGCTGAGATACAATCAATTAAAAACTCACTATATGCTTCAATGTTATTGCTTGAGACTCCTTTCGAATCACCATGACCAGGAAGATCTATTATTAAAGGTTTGTTATATGCAAAACCAGGTAACTTAATAGCTCTAACCAATCTATGATCCATACCCGCCCCAGCAATAAAAAGAATAGATTTCTTTGTCTTATCGATTGACTCGAAATTATGAAAGTATGTTTGGGAGCTATTCATTTACTAAATCTATTTTTAATTCATGATGATGATCAAGTTACATCAACTGAAAACTTTAAATGTGGTAGACCCGAATGGACTCGAACCATCGACCTTCGCAATGTCAATGCGACGCTCTAACCAAAACTGAGCTACGGGTCTAAATGTCAAAGTATTATACAGCTAGAGAAATAATAAGATAAGCCTGAAATATATTATGGAGCTATGAAGAATTCTGCTCGGTATTATATATGTCAAAAAAACTTATTTTTAAATTTAAGTAATTAGCGTATTTACGAAAATACTGCTTCGCAAAGACTCTTGCAGGAAAAACTGAATAATCTCCTTGCTCGATACCTTTGATGTAATTTACATTTATATACAATTGAGAGGCAATTTCAAATTCTGTCAAAGATAACAATTTTCTTCGCTTTTTA
>Ga0213869_10001776_pt1 | contig 15603 bp, 13 predicted proteins | sample PICome_10_FD_160083 | JGI IMG/M metagenome (GOLD analysis project Ga0213869, IMG submission 160083) | Coastal seawater microbial communities near Pivers Island, North Carolina, United States - PICO132 | ecosystem: Environmental > Aquatic > Marine > Coastal | place: USA: North Carolina...
TAGTAGGCAGCATTGGCGATGATGATGTAGTACTAGATAAGGCTTTAAGAAAAAAGGCTGTCGATGCTTTTAGAGCATTAAGTTGGGCTTTTTGGGAGGGTGGTAAATAATGTCAAGAATGACTCCACAAAAATTGTATGATGCTTATCGCCAAGGTTATAGTGGATGCCTATGGGAAGAACATATATTTGAAGAATTAATATCAAGTTCTAGATATGGATATTTTAAGGACGGCGCTAAGAAAATCAAAAATAGTGGCAAAGGCAAACTTTCTGCTCCATATATGTCTGTTTTAAAATTTGATAAAAACGCTTATATAGAGAGGCAAACCACAGGAGACTGTGTTTCTCATGCTACTAGAAATGGGTGCGATATTACAAGAGCTGTTGAAATAGATATTAAAGGAGATAGAGAAAGCTGGATAGCAAGAGGAGCAACAGAAGCTATATACGGATGTAGAGGTCATGGAGGACAAGGCATGAGTTGTAGCAGAGCTGCGACTTTTGTTAGTCAAACAGGTGGTGTATTGGTGAGAAAAAACTATCCTGGTGTTGCTGACTTTAGTAGATATAATGGTGGCATGGGAGCTAAATGGGGATCTAGAGGACTCCCAGATAAAGTTATTGATAAAGCAGATGATCATCAAATCAAAACAGTATCACTAATTAGAACAGTCGAAGAAGCAAGAGATGCACTTGCTAATGGGTATGGTTTAAGTGTGTGCAGTAGCTATGGATTTTCTAATAAACGTAGCAGTACTGGATTTGCTCGTAAAAGTGGGTCGTGGGCTCATGCAATGTCTTGGACAGCTTGTGACGACACAGGCAAAGAACCAGCCTTTCTTGTACAAAACAGTTGGGGTAAGTGGAACTCAGGAGGACATCCAGAGTGGGGACCTATCCCAGACGGCTCATTTTTAATACATGCAGATGTTGCAGAAGGGATGTTGCGACAAAACGGAGCATATGCTTTTAGTGATTTTAATGGATTTCCTCCACAAAAACTTCCTGATTATGGTTTCGGAGACTACTTATGAAACTACTAGATAGAATAGCACTTAATAGTTTAATTAAAACAATTACCAATTTCATCTTGGCTATCTTAAAAATGTTTGCACCAACTAAATCTGATGGTTTGGAACCTAAAGAAAGAAAAAAACCCGTCATTGACTTCCTAAGGAGATGGATAAAATGAATAAACTAGCCTCACTAATTGTAGTAACATTACTGTTGATACCAGTTTCTTTTTTACGGGGCGAAGAAATTCCTGTTAGTCAATATTTACAAGATATCAGTGTTACTATTAAAACAGACAGAGGTTCTGGTAGTGGGGTTATATTTACAAGAAAAATAATATCTGATGATGGCGAAAAAAATGTAAATTTTGTTTGGACAGCTGCACATGTATTAGAAGGTATTAGAAGCGTCAGAAGTATTTTAGATATTGAAGGCAAGACACTAAAGAAACCAGTATTTAAAGATGTTAAAATAGTTAAAAAGTTAATAGAGAATGGTATTACTGTTGGTGAATTATCTATGGATGCTGTCGTTGTTAAGTATAGTGATGCAACAGACGGCGAAGATCTTGCTTTACTTATGATTAAAAAGTTTGATTTTGTAGATGTGTCAGCTAAATTTAAAAAAGACGAGAATAATTCTGGTCTCCCTCTAGGAACTCAACTTTATCATGTAGGGTCTCTGCTGGGAGAAAGCGGGGCGAATAGTATGACTACAGGCATTATGAGTCAAGTAGGACGTATGCTTGCTCTAAACAGTAGCACCAAGGTATTATTCGATCAAACAACAGTAACGGCTTTTCCTGGATCGTCTGGTGGTGGGGTTTTCTTAACTACTGGAGAATATATTGGTATGTTGGTTCGTGGAGCAGGAGAAACTTTTAATCTTATTGTCCCAATGAGACGCATACAAAAATGGGCTAAATCAGAAAATATACAATGGGCATTAGACCCAACAGTTAAAGCTCCAACATTAGAAGAAATTAATAAATTACCCAAAGAGAGAATAGGTAAACTATGAGCAGAATATTCATTAGTACAATTGTTAGCCTACCTTTAATCTTTGGTCAATTTTTCTTACCTTCTAGCACACCTGAAACATATAGCACTATGGCTGTAGTAACTTTGGTCGGAGCCAAGATATCTGCTGCAAAAGACACCTCCATCAAAAAATATAAGAGAAAAGACTGCCCAGTTTGCAAAGGAAAAGGCTGGTATATTAGCGGCGATGGAATAGCCAAAATAAGCTGCCAATACTGTGAATAATACGGTGTATTTTAATTTTATAAAGGGCTATACACTCCATAAAGGGCTATCTCTATAATGTCAGATATACAAAAAATAGACACAAACAAGCCCATAGATCATGGCGGAGTTACGGTTAGATATCCATTCGGTGAAGCAGAAGGTCGTGACGCTAAGATATCCTCTCAGAACATCAAGACTCAAGCAAGTAATTTATTAAATAAATTTAAGCCATTAAGACGGTTTGACGCAAAGACATTTTCATCTCTCTATTCCATGTTAACAGATAAGACTTTGGGCATATATCAATCTGACTTACCGTACCCTAGCACATCTAACTTTACATTAAAATCACAATTAGACTTGGGAATAGGTGTTTTTTCTGTATTTGACGAGCATTATATTTTTAATTATAATAATTATATATACGTATGTTGTAATAACAATAATATTAAATATATAGATGCTGATTTTAATATATCTGAAATTGATATTGGTTACAGGTGGGATCAAATCTTTTTTAAAGACGATGATACTATTTTTACCTTATTAGATAATAAGATTTATCAAATTGATTTAACAAATAACACAAGCTCTGTTTATGGAACATTAGACAGCTCAATACCATATCCTGTAGACGATATTAAATATGATAACACCAATAACAAATTTATATGTTCGTCAGGCAATAAAATATTCATCAGTAATAATAGTTTAACTTTGCTCTCCACATTAAATAATATAGTACAAAGTTTATTTAATAATAAAAATGGCACTTTTATAGCATCCAGACCCTTAGATGGAGATAATGTTCAAGATAATTTTCAAATAGACTTATCAGATAATTCTATTACAACATTAACAGACAACAAAAACTATTATGAACATGCAGACTTGTTTTGCAAAAACTACACTAAGACTTCAGAAACAGGTAATGTTGAACTATATAGTGATTCTACTTTACTAGGTGCTATATCTTTGTTTGATGACGTATTATCTGTAAATCAGGCTACGGACACTATTGTTGTAAGAGAAGCAGAAAAGAGAAATGTCTATTCTTTAAAAAATGCTCTTAATGGTAAACTTTCTAAACTTGTGGAGTTAGATTAATGAGTGTCCTTGTTGTAGCACAAAGTGGTGTCTCAATCACCCCAACACCAACACCAAATAGATCTGCAACTCCTACGCCAACACCAAGCGTTACATCTACTCCAATAGTAGTTACTGTCACCCCAACTGCTACTTCTACAGTAACTCCCACTCCTACTCTTACCAAAACACCAACGCCCACACCAACAACATCTCCTAGATCAATATCTATACTGACTCATCCTAGCGGACAGACAATAGATATAGAACAAAATCAGTCCGTAAGTTTTAGTGCTCAAGCTAGTACAAATTCAGACTTGTATTTTTCTTGGCAGTATTCTTCAAACAGTGGAGTAAGTTGGGACTATTTAACCATAAGTGGCCTGCCAACAAGTTCTGGTTTTTCATATCTTAATTTAAGCAACCTCACTACCGACCAAAATAACAATCAATACCGCTGTCAAATCAGTAATAATGTATTTACTTCAGAAACAAATAGTGCAACATTAACAATATTGTCAGAAATAAATATTACAACACAACCCACAGACACCACTATTTCTAGTAGTGGCACAGCCACATTTACAATAGGTGCAGAATAATGTCAATTAATTATCAATGGCAAGTCTCACAAGACGGAGGAGATAACTACTCTAATATTGATGCTACTGGTACAATCTTAAGTTTGAGCGGAATTAAAGCAGACAAACACAATAATCTATATAGATGTCGCACAAATAGAGGCAATAGCAAAAAATACAGATACAGCGACTCCTCCAAATTGAACGTTTTACCAAATATAACAATTAGTCAATTACCTGACGCCGCATCTATTAATGGTGGAGGTTTGTCGCTATCTCCCACTATTACAAAAGACGACACCGCCACAACTGCTTTTCAATGGCAATACTCGGACAACGATGGCGCTAATTATTATGACCTTCCATCACAAACAGGATCGGGCTTAACTTTAACAGGATTATCGACGGCCAACAAGAATTGGCTATATAAATTAAAAATTGAAAGTTATTATTACACAGGTGTTGTCAATACATTTTTCTCAAACTCTGTCAAAGCTAATATTGATACAGATATTCCACAAATACAAATATGGAGACATCCACAACATTATTATAATGGATCAAATTCTCCTTCGACAGATGCAGAGTTTGACGTAAGTGTTGCCAGCACAGGATTGGATACAAATGGTATTCCGACTACTTTTTATAAAAATGACTTCGGAAGTATTTTAGGAGCAAACGGAGTAACTTATGCTTGGGAACGATCATCGGATAGTATTTTTTGGGAACCTATTGTTGATCATCCTAGCGGACAAAGCAATCTATCCATTTCTACTTTAATTAATCAATATGCAGAAGATTCTTCTGATAAAAGAAAATGGTCCAATTATTATGGAGCTATAGGTACTCAATATAGGGTAAATGTTTCCAAAAACGGACACACTATAACTTCAAAACCCTCTTTTATATTAGACGGCCTTAATTTACCAGAAGCTGCTAATTTTAATAACGAATCTAAAATTCATGGAATGAATCATTTTCACATAAAAACAGCTAAAGGTTTATCTATTGGTTTATTTAGTAATTGTCCTCAAGATATATTTTCATTTCCCAATAGAAGATTAAACTTAAAACTACTAAGTATTAAATACAACGAAGACCAATATGACTTGATATTACAACTGTTAAGAAGTACAGAAGGCAGTACTAGTCCTAAATATAGTATTGCTATTGAAAATGTTTCTCTATTTAAAAACAATATTTTACAACAAAGCGCATTAAATAACTACAAACAAGAAGAATACATAAAAACCCCATTTGTTCTAGAAGAACAAGAAAGCATTAAATCTATTTCCCAAGATTCTGGAGTTTCTGCTGCTCTTGCAGCTAGACACTACGGACAAGGGTATTGTATAAACCTATGTAACGCTTTACATCCAGACGATTTGTTAAATACAAATTATAAGAATCTAATAAGAAACGCCATAGCCAAATGTAGTAAAACTAAATTTGGAGCTATCAAAGTAGGAATCACTACGACAGGAAACTCTGCTACAGACTCTTTATTACTATCTAGATTAGCTACCGAAGCAAAAATAAATAATATTACAGACATTACTATATCTTATACCATAATAGACTCCCATATAACATATTTTACGCTTAAAGAATACCAAGTGCTTATGCTAACCAATGGATATAATTGGTCTAGTAGAACCTTTGCCGTTTCAGAACAAGACACTATAAAGAATTTTGTTAATGACGGAGGCGGACTAATTACTTCAGAATGGATATTATGGAATGCATACTACGGTAAATTAAATTCTCTTAAAGAAGTTTTTGCTGCAGAACCTAGCAGAACTTATAGAACAGAGAATACAGTTAGGTATTACGAATATAAATCAGATACTATCTTAAATCATGAAGTAGATAAAGATTATGATTTTTCTCCAGGAAATGTCGCAGGAGGAACAGAAACAACATTAACGGCATTTAAAACTGATGCAGAATTATTATATCTTAAAGACCCTATGCCAAGAACGCAAGGTCTGAAAAAATCAGTGTTCAATATTTTAGATTTATTTTGTTTCACAGCAAAAGAAACCGTAAATAACACCGGTATCGATTTATCAGGCTATTCTACGTTTTTTGAAGGTTCTTTTACTTGGAAAGGCAAAATAGATAAAACCTTAAAAATTGGAGGGGTTTTGTATTGGGTGTACAAATCTCTTATAGAACACTATAGAAAACCAGAACCAGATACATCTAAACCAACTTCTGCTTGGTCTTTAGGAAAAGGATTAGTTGGAGCAACAACAAACGGTATCAATCCTATATTGCAAGAATATGATTATGACATATCAGACTTCTTATTTAACAGCAGTCAGCTTCCTTCAGCACAAATTTCTCCAGAAGAAGAATTGACTCCTAATGATAGTTTTTGGAAAGACGTATCAAAATTACTAGGAGGTATGCAGCCTGCCAACAGTTATTATCAAAATAAAAAAGAAATTATTACTAAGGACCATATTATTGTAACTAGTCCTTTATCTAACGGAGCAACAAGAATTAAACCAATATCTAGTGGAATTCTAATGCCTGTATCTGTTGTTAGTTCATATAATCTACCGCTAACATTTGCTTTACAAAAAGCTAGCGGACAATCTTTTATAGATGAATTTACAGGAGATTATTTAAATCAATCTGTTTATGTATCAGGAATCAAATCTTCTAGCATTGATGATGGAATTGATAGAAGGGTTTTATTCACAACGCCATTAAATACAGCAGGAGTATCAAGCCATACATTTAGATTTGCTTCTAGATCCAAAGGAGAAGGCTTGTTAAGCAGCGATGAAACAGCAAGCAATAAAGAATATGTGCAGTATTTACGCCACAACGGATCAGGACTGTTTACAAAAACAATCACACAATCAGGTATCACTGGTACGTCACGAATTTACCTATTGTACTCAGTTAACGACATACGCTCGGTTCCAGGACCTTCTGTCTCATTAGGAGCCTCTGGTAATATAATTAGTTGGCAATATTCTTATGATAATGTTAATTTTTATGACACTATTAACGGAAATGGCATATCGGGAGAGAATGCTACATTAACATTAAACAGTGGTGAATACAATAAATACATTAGATACTCTGCCTATCCTATTCATCCAAATAGCATATCTCCTAATCCAGTTTTAAAATCTATAGCTTATAGTAACTCAGCAAAGTATGATCCTCAAGAAGATATTTTCTTATACAAAGACTACCAAAACTATTATACAAGTGGTGGAGCTTATTATTGTGATATGTATATCTCTGTAGAAAATACTAAGTCAACATTTAGCATAGAAGATATAACTTGGGAACAGTTTAATGCATCAAACAATGTTTATGAAAGCATACCTAATACATCTGGTAATAGTGTATTAGTAGCTAGTGGAGTTAAATTGACTATATTGGATAATTATAAGTTTAGGGCAAAAATAAATGATAGGATTTTTTACACATGACTTCTTATAATAGTTTAAATATTCAAATTACTCAAAAGCCTTTACTATTAAGTTCTATAGATACTGTTAATTTAGAGTCTGACATATTTTATGACAACTCAGATAGACAATCTTCTATATTAGACACAACAGATGGATTAGTTGTATATACTTGGCTGTATTCTGCTGACGGAGGAAAAACGTTTAAAACTTTGAATGAAAATAATTCTATATTATCTATTAATATTAATACGTTAAATATTAATTATATATATAAATTAAAAGTATCAATAGACAGAAATTCCTCAGCTGTATTACTCAATAACAAAACAAATACAAATATTATTTCTAATTCTAATAATGACATTGTTTTAACAAATCAAGAAAACGACGATTCAGAAGTATGGTATAGTCAAGAGATAAAAATTAATCACGATCTAGATTTAGAAGACATAATAATAGAAATAGCATTAAATGATATTATAGATCAAATTGGAAACGAAATTAACTTTGGTGTTGTATCGGACAACAAAGAGTTAAATAGAGACGATGTAGAGCAAACTATAGAAGCTACACAAACTACTGAAACTATACCCATCGGATCAGATTCTCCTACAGGAGCAGCAGGGATAATTACTACAACGTGTTATGAAAATAGGGTATCCTATACTTGCGGAGTAGCTATTAGTTATTGCTTTAAAGAAGAACGTATAGTTTGGCCGGGTATAACATATGACTGTAATGATTTTTCCGTTTGTAAAAACAATTGTGTGGTGGATGATCATCCTTTGATAATAATTAATCAAGTGGTAGGACAATGGAAAAATACTAAAATAGGTAATGGTCAGTACAGATGGTGTCAAGGAGGTGTGAAAACAATAAGTCCAATACCAGCGACATTAGGTACTACAATAGATAATTGCGGAGAACCTCTTAGCGATCCCGCTAGAGGTAGTGCTATGTCGTGTTATGATGCTGGTAGCGCAACCAACTATTTTGATTGTCCAGGACAAAGAAACTTTAAAGGAGGATGTCCTGGAGAAGTATATAGATATCCAAAAAAGAAATGGTGCAATCCGCCAATATGTCCAGGAACTAGTACGGTACGCAATAAACCTTTCCAAGGTATTACAGGCAGTATAAGACAACACAAATGCAACGCAGATAAATGGATGTTACCCGGTGGTTGCGAATGTTCAGATAAGGCAGGTTTTACAACCGTTGGATATGGTGGTGGTTGTGACGGAGCTCAGTGCCAGACAATAGGTCCTCCTAGTCTTAGTTATGAGTGTAGTGCATTTTCAGTTAGTGTGATACCGGGTGAGAATGAGGACGGAGAGTATGATGGAAGTCTTGTTGCTTTTTTTGTTGGCAGACCTAAACTCGAATCTAACAAAACATATACCTTAACACTCAAAAGCAATTCTGCCAATAGTAATTATGATGCTGTACCTACTATATCATACACAACAGGTTGGAATCAACAAGAACTAAGCAAATGCGACATACACAAACTCAGTACAGGTCGTGATAGATGGGGCGACTGCATTCAAGCAGGAACATGTTATGATACTGATGATATAGATCCTGGATCTAGATGTAATAATACTGACAAGATTTACAAAATAGTTGGAGCAGGAAGCAAGCAATATAGTTGCGAACAATATTGTGATACAAATGATCCTCCAACTACAGAAGCTCCTGTTTTCATCCTTTCTCCTGTTACAACCAGACCAGCTGACGATTCCGGGTTATTAAGTCAGGAAGAAGCTCTAGCAAAAATAGCAGAAGATAGTGATGGAGCTTATTGGGTTCGTATAGATAACTTGTGGGCCGATTGGGACGCTAGAACAAAATGCACATATTATTGTGAAGCAACACGACAGCAAGAAATTTATTTTGTAGGAACAGGTAAAGTTAGCGAAGGGTCTGCTCCTTCTTTATACGATGCATGTCTCAACTGTATATGCGAAGTTGATGAAGATTGCGGCAGTTGTGAAGTGTGTTGTGGTGGTAAATGTATAGGATATCCTAGTACAGAAGAAGAAGCTGCTTGTCATCCGTGTGCTGGTTTTCCTGGTAGTGAATGCTGTGAACAGTTTGATAAGCTAGGGAATAAAAGTATCAGCTGCGCAAATCCTAAGAATTGCGAAGAATGTATTTCTTTTCCTAATCCTCTTTCTGGCAGTTTTGCTAGAACGCCTTGGGATCCTAATGATCCTACAAAAGCCTGTTGTGATGGCATACCATACGATCCTAGATGTCAGGATTGTAAAGAAAATTTCCCATTCGGAAAATACATAGAAGAGAAATGCATACCTCCAAAAGTATGTACTAAATCAGGAACAGATACTTGGGACGACGGGTCAAATCATCCTTTCCCAAATAACATCGAATACGACACGTTTTCATGTATAATACCTCCTTGTCCTCATTGTACATTTGAAGCTGATGATTATGAACAGACAGGGAATTGTGTCGCTTATAACGGAAGTGTAAATGCTACATTAGCATGTATGGAATGTGAAGTAATAGACAATCCTTTTTATCCTGCTTTGAGCGATGAGCCACAGATGCCATTTTTTACCTCTACTTTAGACGAGGGAGAAGAATGTTGTCAAACTGGTGAAACCACAGCGGTTGCGTCAAAAAAATGCTGTAGTGATGGACCTGGAGATTACTCCTATAGTTGCGGAGAAACTCAAGAGTGTTGTAATGGAAGCTGTCTAGATGAAGGACAATGTTGTGGAGAATCTGGCGCAGAACCTGCTCCATCATGTCAGGACTGCGCAGGTGTAGACAAATGTCCTCCAGGAACAACATGCTGTACGAGCAGTGATCCAAATCCTCCATATGGCGTAATATTTGTTGGGTGTGCAGATCCTAAACAGTGCGAAGAATGTGGCACTGGATGGGGCGGTTTTAATCAAGGCGTGCGACCAACATATGATACAACCGACCCATGTTTAGAATGTAACGAAGGTAGTGTTGATACCATTACTTCAGACGACCCAGAAGATCCTTGTTACTCAGCCTCAGCCCCACAATCTATTTTCTATGAACCTTAATCGGAGATAACTAAATGAGTAGTATAAGAGTTAAAAATCTACCGGCTTCTACAGGAGTTTTAAACACAGATAATCTAATTGTTAGCTCTGACGATTTAACATATAAACTTCCTGTTTCTGGTATAAAAAAAGAGCTAGTAAAACAGACAGTTAATTCTCGAACAGTAAATACTGAATTAAATTATGACACAACCGCTAATGATATTAACAATATTATCAATATCAATAAAAGCGTACCGTCTACAGTAACCATAACATCTGCTGCATCAACTAGCGCAAATATAGGTGATTATATAGACGTATTTAATACTAGTTCCACTTCAGATGTAAGAATTTTGTCTCCATCTGGGGTATATATAAGAAGTATGGGAAATCATACTGATTTAACTCGACAGTACGGTGTGGGCAAAATTACTAAATTTTCCAGTAATGAATGGATGCTTACTGGAGATTTTTTCACTTCTCCTAGTGGTACATTCTAATGAAAAACAACAAACAATTGGAAAACCTATCTAACAAGATAGTAAATGATTCAGGTCTAAGCGGCTGTGAAGAATATGGTAGTGTTCTTTTAACTATTATGATAATTGGTATTATTTTAAACTCAATTAGAGTAATTCAAGAATGTCATAGTAGTAAATTGAATAAAATGTCTAAGGAAGAGAAACATTCTTTTCTAAAAGATCAAATTAAAACCTTGTCAAATCGGCGCGGTTGGTTTACTAAAATGCGTATTCGTAAAGTGATGAGACAAGAAATGAAAAAAGATACATACAAACAGTATGGAGCAAATATCGTAGATAGTATTTTAAATAGTGGAGAGAATATCACGGATGATGAACTTTCATCAATTCTGGAGGCTTTAAATGTTTAGTATAATTATATGGTGTGTATATGGTATATTTGTAGGAGCTATTGCTAAAAGCATTGTTCCCGGAGAAGAAAATTTTGGTTTTTTTAAGACAATAGCATTAGGAGTAGCTGGCTCATACATGGGCGGTGCTGTATTATATTTACTGGGTCAGTACAATGCACTAGAGCCTTCTGGCATATTCATGGGAATAGCTGGTGCTGTTTTAAGTCTAGTATTATATAATAAATTAGTAAATGACAAATAGAGTTCCAGTATTATTGTGGTTATATCATGTCGATTTATGGCCAGAAATACTGTCTCTATTAATACCAATACAAGATCTTATTGAATTGCACATAGGTCTGTATAAAAACAACGAACAAAATTTTATAGTTGAAGATAGTATACCAACCATTTTCGATGTATATAGTATTACATATCACGATAATATGGGAGGAGATGTCCTCCCTTTTCTTGAGCAGTTAAATAGTCTAGACTCTTCTAGATTTGAATATGATATATTCTTGAAGATACATACTAAAAAAAGTTTATTTGCAGGAAAAATTAATTGGAGAATTATCCTTTTACATAATCTTATAGGTAATAGGTCTATTTTTCTAAAAAACTTAGATAAACTTAAAGACAATAAGTGTGGAGCTCTTACATGCTCTAATTTAATTATGAGCGATATGGAGCATACAAACAGTAGTATTATAGAAGACATATCAGAAAATATACTATCTATTCCATATGACAAGGTAAAGAATAAAAAATTCTGTGGAGGTAATATGTTTTTTGGTAAGATCTCTACTTTTCGTTCTTATTTTAATGATGACACATTATCTTTAATTAGACCAAAATTACAAAAAGAAAAAGGCAAAATTAGCGATGTTAAAAAAGGCACATGCGCACACAGTCTAGAAAGACTGTTCGGATATATTGTATTAGATAATAATCAAAAAATAATTCCTTCAACATTGGAAGCAACCAAGATACTAAACCCACTTGCACAAAATAACAAACTGCATATAATACTATTGTACGATGAGATTTCTTGCTACATTCACGAAGACATCAATGTGTGTGGTAAAATTTTATCTCGTTCTGATAAAACCTTAGAAATACAATGGTTTCATCTGACCAACCCAGTAATTAAAAAATACAAATATATTTCAAATAACACGCTAGTAGCCGATGGACAACAATAGGATATTATTAACAGGTGGCTCAGGATTTTTGGGTAAACATGTATATAAAAATTTATTAGAGAATGAGTATAAAGATATTTATATACCCAGAAAAGTAGATTACGATCTAAGAAACTTGTCAAAATGTAAGGATCTATTTGGGTCTGTAGACCCAGATATCGTTATACATCTAGCTGCAACATGTGGTGGTATAGGCGCTAATATGCGATCTCCCGGTAGATATTTTTATGATAATATGTCTATGGGTCTAAATATAATAGAGCAAGCTAGATTGAATAATGTCAAAAAATTTATACTGATTGGTACTGTCTGTGCATATCCAAAATTATGCAATATTCCTTTTCAAGAAAAAGACATATGGAAGGGATATCCGGAGGAAACTAATGCCCCATACGGAGTGGCCAAAAAATCTTTGTTCGTAATGTTAGATGCATATAATAAAGAATATGGCTTTAATAGTACGGTTCTAGTTCCCTCAAATCTATATGGACCTTATGATAATTTTGAAGACCATTCTAGTCACGTTATTCCTGCTCTAATTAAAAAAATTGATTATGCAAATAAAACAGGACAAGAAACTGTTACTATATGGGGAGACGGAAGTCCTAGTAGAGAATTCTTGTATGTAGATCAAGCAGCTAAAGCCATTGTTAAAAGTATAAATATTAATACAGGACCTAGCCCGATTAATCTTGGTTCTGGAGAAGAAATAACCATAAAAAATCTTGTAAATAAACTTATTAACAAAATGAACTTTACTGGCTCAATAGCTTGGGACGAGTCTAAACCGAACGGACAACCAAGAAGGTGTGTTAGTACCAAGAAAGCCATGTCTTACTTAGGATGGCAGAATAAAATAGATATGGATACCGGATTAGATATGACTTTGGAGTGGTATAATAATGCTTGATAAAATACCAGAAGATTTTGATTGGGAGTTTTATCTGTCTTCTCATCCAGATCTTGTCAAAGCGGGAATTGATACAGAGAAACTAGCTAAATATCATTATATCACTTATGGTAAAAAAGAAAATAGAATTTATAAAAAGTCTCAAGATGAAGTCTTAGGATACTTTCATAAACAAAGCGATTCTAATGATAATATAGTTTTGTTTGTGCAATGGTATGACGACCCAGATACTTTTATAAATAGAACTAAATGTTTATATAAAAATATCAATAATGCACATATAGATATTATTAATATATTCTACGAGAATGGCTCAGAGCATAGACTGCATAAGTCTATTATTGAAAATAAAAAAGTTAGATTGGTTCCTTTTAATCAAAGAATGACCTATGGCTTCTGGATGGAGTTTGCAGATACCAACTATGCAGATAGTATAAAGATTTTATGTAATTCTGATATATATCTTGATGAAACAATAGGGTTGTTGAGACAGGCTTCATTTAACAGCAATAGAATATTAGCCGTTACGAGGAAAGACGAGGATATAAATGGCAATATAGTTACCAGCAAAGAAAGATTTTCGGATGACGCAATAGATATTAATCCTTTGTATTCTCATGATTGCTGGATATATAAAGATAAAATTGATTCTATAGAATATGGTAATATAAACTTAAATTTAGGATATGAAAATTGTGACAGATTATTTAAAAAATATTGTCAACAATATAATATTGAATTTGTAAACTTGTTTCCTAATATAAATTGTATTCACTTAGATCACAGATCTCAAAAAACAAGACCCGCTTATGATTTAAATGCTGAAACCGATAAAAAAAAACTAATTTTATATACAACATACTATAAATCTAGTGATATACAAAGACAGCATGAGATTGATATCTCGTTAACAAAAAATCTAAACAGTCCTTACTTTGCCAAAGTTTATATATTTGCAGACACACAGATAGAATTACCTAAATCTATCCGTAATAAAAATTATGAAATTATTCATAACAATGATAAACCATTCTATTTTGATTGGATATCTCACTCACAAGAGCATTTAAACGATACAGATATTTCATTGTTTGGTAATGCAGATATTGTGTTCGATGACACAATAAATATTTTATCTGATTACTTTGCAGAAGAATCGACATTAATTTGTTTAAGTAGATATGAGAAAAATCAACTCTGTTCTAAACCTCATTGGTCTCAAGACGCTTGGGCTTTTCAAGTTAAAGATATTAGAAATATCAAGTTTATTAATGATACGAAAATTAAGACGGGACACGCTAGGTGTGACAATAAAATAGCGTTTGTTTTTGCTGTAAATGGTTGGATTATGAAAAATCCTTGTTTTAATATTACAACAGAACATTTACACGATAGTCAACATAGATCATATAAAATTAGCGATGATGTAGTAATTGGAGGTATGTGTTATATACATCCTTCTCGTGATTATAGCTCTTCTAAAATAGATTATGCTATAGTTAATAAAAGTCATAATCAAACAGATAATGAAGATATTCCTATTTGGTCCTTAGAGATGTTAGAAAAAACAAATAGCTCTAATGTCGTCAAAAACTTTAAGACAATAGGTAGTATGTACAACAAAAACCATTTAATGGGAGGTTGGTCTACGGTTAATGGCTTACTAGATAATCACGAAGAATCTGAGACTGCTAATATCAATTTAGTAACATTTACTTGGGAAACTTTTTTATCAAAACAATACGAAGTATTTGAAAAACCCTGGATAGGAATAGATCATTTAGTAAATTTTGTTCCACAGTATTATCGTAAAATTTCAAAAAATATCTTACCTGAAAGTAATTTTTTCAATCATATCCTACATAAAAGCCAGGCATTAGAAAATTGCAAAGGCATTATCTATACTTCAGATAGTACAAGATTAAATAGCCTTAATTGCAAATACACAAAACATATACCCAAATGTACCATCCATCATCCTATTATATCAGATCCAGAATCTACCCAATTCAACTTAGACAGATATCTCAATAATAAAAATAGAAAACTTATTAATTTAGGTTGGTTTAATAGAAACTTTGGTTTTTTTGAAAGACTTAATGTATCTGACTTTGAAAAACTTTTTGTGTTTGGTGGTTTATCTGGATATAGAGGCTATGTTTTTAGAGAAGATATGTATTATCATGGTATTGACATC
>Ga0213869_10001778_pt1 | contig 15594 bp, 17 predicted proteins | sample PICome_10_FD_160083 | JGI IMG/M metagenome (GOLD analysis project Ga0213869, IMG submission 160083) | Coastal seawater microbial communities near Pivers Island, North Carolina, United States - PICO132 | ecosystem: Environmental > Aquatic > Marine > Coastal | place: USA: North Carolina...
AGAAACAAATATAAGTGAAGTTAATTTTGGAAAAACAATTCCAATAAAATTTAAAAAGAAATAAATTGAAATTTTCAGTAACAGTTACTCTTAAAAAAGATGTATTAGATCCTCAAGGAAAAGTTGTTGAAAATACTTTAGTCAACATGGGTATGAGTAATCTAAAGAGTGTAAGACAAGGTAAATATTTTCAAATAGAAGTTAATGATGATCAGCAAGTAACAGCTGAGAAAAAAATTGATGAAATGTGCAAAAGACTTTTAGTTAATCTTATTATTGAAGATTATAAAATTAACAAAATTTAATGAAATCATCTGTAATTGTTTTTCCGGGTTCTAATTGTGATAGAGATATAGCTGTCGCTTTAGAAAAAATGCAATTTAAAAACCAAATGGTTTGGCACAAGGAAACAAAATTACCAAAATCTGATTTAATAGTATTACCTGGTGGTTTTTCATATGGTGATTATTTAAGATCTGGAGCTATCGCAGGAAAATCATCAATTATTGATGAAGTTATTAAAGCTGCAAATTCTGGTTGTTTAATTTTGGGTATTTGTAATGGATTTCAAATTTTAACTGAAACAGGTCTTTTAAATGGTACTTTATTAAGAAATAAAAAGTTAAAATTTATTAACAAAGATGTTCATGTCAAAGTAATTAATAACAAAACAAAATTTTCTAATAAATACAAAAAAAACCAAATTCTAAAAATTAATATAGCCCATAATGAAGGAAATTATTTTACAAACTCTAAACATCTAGAGCAGCTGGTTGAAGAAAATTTAATTGCTTTTAAATATTGTGATGAAAAAGGAATTATTAGCAATGACTCTAATCCTAATGGATCGTTAGAAAATATTGCTGGAATTTTAAATTCAAAAAAAAATATTTTAGGAATGATGCCTCATCCCGAGAGAATGATTGATGAAATGTTATCAAATAAAGATGGAATTAATCTATTTTCAAGTTTGCTAAATTAAATGAAAATTACTAATCAAATAGTAGAAAAGCATGGTTTAAAACCTGAAGAGTACGAAAATATAAAAAAACTATTGGATAGAGAACCTAATTTTTTAGAGCTTGGAATTTTTTCGGCAATGTGGAACGAGCACTGTTCTTACAAATCTTCTCGGATACACTTAAAAAAATTACCTACTAAAGGGAAACAGGTTATCCAAGGACCTGGGGAAAATGCTGGAGTGATTGATATTGGTGACAATGATGCAATAGTATTCAAAATAGAAAGTCATAACCATCCATCTTATATTGAACCTTATCAAGGTGCCGCAACTGGTGTGGGAGGAATATTAAGAGACGTTTTTACAATGGGTGCAAGACCTATCGCTTTGTTAAATTCTTTACATTTTGGTGCACCAGATCATCCAAAAACTAAAAGTCTATTACATGGAGTTGTTTCTGGAATTGGTGGTTATGGAAACTGTATAGGAATACCAACAGTTGCGGGAGAAACTAAGTTTAGTAGAACTTATAATGAGAATATTTTAGTTAATGCCATGGCAGTTGGCCACGCTAAAAAAGATAAAATTTTTTATTCAAAAGCAAAGGGTATAAATAAATCCGTTGTTTACGTAGGTTCAAAAACTGGTCGAGATGGAATTCATGGTGCTTCTATGGCATCTGCAGAATTTGATGAAAATTCAGAAGAGAAAAAACCCACAGTTCAAGTAGGAGATCCTTTTACAGAAAAACTTTTGATGGAGGCTTGCTTAGAGTTAATGAAAGATAATTCAATTATATCTATTCAAGATATGGGTGCCGCGGGATTGACTTCTTCCAGCGTTGAAATGGCTTCTAAAGGTTCACTTGGTATAGAACTTGAGCTTGATAAAATTCCTTGTAGAGAAGAAAATATGACACCTTATGAGATGATGCTTTCCGAAAGTCAAGAAAGAATGCTTATTATACTTGAAGATGGAAAAGAAAAAGCAGCAAAAAAAATATTTGATAAATGGGATTTAGATTTTGTCATAATTGGCAGAACAACAAACACTAATAATTTAACATTAAAGTTTAATAATAAAATTGAAGGTGAAATACCTATTGAAGCTTTGGCTTCTAAAGCACCAATTTATGATAGAAAATGGGTTAAAAAAAATCCAAAAAAAAACAAAATTGATTTAAAAGATCTTAAAAAAATTAAAATTGAAGAAGCTTTAATTAAAATTTTATCTAGCCCTAATCATTCAAATAAAAACTGGATAACAAATCAATACGATCAAATGGTAATGTGTGATACAGTTCAAAAATCTGGTTCAGATGCTGCAATAATTAGAATACATAATACAGATAAAGCTATAGCTGTTTCAGTCGACTCCTCAGCAAATTATTGCAAATCACATCCTGTTACTGGTGGAAAACAAATTGTTTGTGAAAATTGGAGGAATTTAGTTTCTGTTGGAGCAAAGCCATTAGCTATAACAAATTGTTTAAATTTTGGTAATCCGGAAAATCAAGAAATTATGGGAGAATTTGCTGAATGTTTAGAAGGCATAAAAGAAGCTTGTGAATTTCTAAATTATCCTGTCGTGTCTGGAAATGTGTCATTTTATAATGGTACAAATAAAAAAAATATCTACCCAACTCCTGTTATAGGTGGCGTAGGTTTAATTAAAAAATTATCTGTTCCAATAAGTCATATTTTTAAAAAAAATAAAAGTAACTTAGTAATGATAGGTAAAACTTTTGGACATATTGAACAAAGTTGTTTCCTAAAAGAAAACTTTTCAATAAATGAGGGTTTACCTCCAGAAATAAATCTTTTAAATGAAAAAAATAATGGTGAAAGTTTATTAAAATTAATTAATAATAATTTGGTATTATCATCTCACGATATATCTAGTGGTGGTTTAATAATAGCTCTTGCTGAGATGGTTTTAGGATCAAATTATGGCGCTAAAATATTTAAACCAAAAAAGTTAGCAAATTTATCCAATTATTTTTTTGGTGAAGATCAAGCCAGATATATTATTGAGGTTGAAGCTCATAATTTATCTAAAACAGAAAAAATCTTAAAGGATAATGGTATTTATTACGAAAATATTGGTTTTACTCAAAAAGAATACTTTGAAATTGAAGGTGAATTAAAAATTAGCAATAAAGATTTGTATAAAATAAATAATGAATGGTATAATAACTACTGATGCCTTTACCTGTTAATGAAATTAAAAAATTAATAATTGAATCTATTCCAGATGCTTCGATTGAAATTAAAGATTTAATGGGAGATAATAATCATTACGCTGCAATTATTAAGTCATCTAAATTTAATAATTTGAGCAAAATCGAGCAGCACAAACTTGTGTATAAATCTTTAAAAGGTAAAATGGGTAATGAATTACACGCTTTATCAATAACTACTGAAGGAAAATAATGGAAATAAATAAAGAAATAGAGAACTTAATAAATGAAAATGATATTTGCTTGTTTATGAAAGGAACTCCTGACGCGCCTGAGTGTGGTTTTTCAATGGCAGTTACTAATGTGCTTAAACATTTAAACGTAAAGTTTAAAGGCGTTAATGTGCTTGAAAATGAAATTTTAAGAAAAGGAATTAAAGAATTTAGTGATTGGCCAACAATTCCACAACTTTATATTAAAAAAGAATTTATAGGTGGTTGCGATATCGTTAAAGAAATGTTTGAAAGTGGAGAGCTAAAAAAACTTTTAGTCGAAAAAAATATTTCATAAAATTTATTATGAGAAATTATATTTATAAAACTCTGATTGCAATCATTGCATTTATAGTAGTATTTGAGTTTACTATCGGAAAGACCTTAAATAAGATCACCTCTCAAACTGATACTTTGCTTACAAGAGAAGGTAGAAAGGGAATGGTAAACTCAATTAAAATTGAGATGACCAAGGCTATAAAAAAAGAAAATTTTTTAAAACAAGATGAAAGAATATTAATAAATGCATTTATTAATAAAATTAAAGACGAATTAAAATCCGTTGAATAAATTAATTGGAAATTTTTTTAAAAAATTAAAAATATTTCATAACGTTTACTTAAAACATAAATATTATAAAAAAAAAAATTCTTACTCCATGGAAGGAGAGGATTTAATTATTGCAGATTTTTTCAAAGATATTAATAATGGGTCATATGTTGATGCAGGCTGCTATCACCCTCTTCACTTAAGTAATACTTATTTACTATATAAAAAAGGTTGGAGAGGTGTGAATATTGACTTGAGTGAATATACAATTGATTTATTTAATTTTTTAAGACCAGATGACGTTAATATTAATTCTGCTATTACAAATTATGATGGTGAAATAAAATATTATTATCAAAAAGAACTTAGCCAATTAACTTCAGTAAAAAAAGAAATCGCAATTAAAAGAATGCAAGGTGAAATAAAAGAAAAAAAAATAAAATCTTTAAAGATTGATACTATATTAAATTATAGTAAATTTAAAAATAATAGAATTGATTTTCTCAATATTGATGTTGAAGGCGGAGACTTTGATGCTCTTCGTTCAATTGATTTAAATGTTTATAAACCCAAGATGATATGTATTGAAATTGATGAAAAAAATATTTTAAGTTCAAATATTTACAGTTATTTAATTAAATTTAATTATAAGAAAGTATGGTCAAGTGATTCAAATTTATCTCATATATTTGCTAAAAAATAATAAATAATTTGCTACTCGCACTTTAAAAGTTTTCCAGTGGTAATTTTTTCTTTATGAAAAAAAAGTTTAAAATTAGTTTCGTGTATTGATTTACATTTATAAGGCATGCTTCTTTTTAAGTTTCTTACATTTTGTACCGCTAAAAAAGGTCTTTTATAATCAGTTTCAATTTTTTGCCAAATATCAAAACAATTAAATTTTTGTTTATTCAAAAATGGTTTAACGCTCCACATAGGGTTAGCTAAAATACATGATTCTTTTGTATCAAGTTTATTTATATAAATAGAAATTTCTTTACCACTTATACCCTGATACTCTAATTCAAAATTTTTAGTTAAATCAAAATACCTTGCTGGAAGATTAAACCAAACATACTGATAAGGGTTAATTCTAACATTTTCAACAACAAATAATAAAATAGTTAAAAAACCAAATAAATAAAATAAATTTTTTGAAAAAATAAAAAGTGAAGTTAGCCCTATTAAAAAAATTAAGGGCACAAGGAACATTACTTGCCTTATTTCATCGTATAAGTGAGCCTTCTTAAATATAAGAATTAAATTTATTAATATAACTGAAAGTAAAATAGTCCCAAAAAAAATTCCCTTTTTTTTATCTTCAAAGATTTTTTTTTCTGTAAATGGTAATAAAATAATGCCTGATAATATTAATAAAGGTATTTTAACCATAAACCATTTTATTAAATAAGTAACTGGAAGATTTTTTGCATACATGATTTCACCAAATGTAGTTGTCCCAACATTGTTAAAATGAAAAGCATTTACTTCAAAAGTTTGAATTAACAATAAGGGATTAATCCAGAAAATAGGATAAAACAAAAAAATAAAAGTTATTAAGAATAGTATAAAAATTATTAAATTTTTAAAATATTTTTTAAAAAAACTTATAAAACTAATTTTATAAATATTTAAAAAAATTAAAAGCGTAATTAAATATTGAATAAAAATAAGTACACCAGCTATTCTTATTGATAATAAATAAGCCGAACATAATGAAAAGATTATTATATTTATTAATTTTAATCTATCTTCATGAATTATTTTTTCAAACAAAATAAAACTTACATATGTGCAAATTAACCATACAGACATAAAAGGAACATCTTTGGGGCTGAACATTGATTGACCAAATAAATAAGGATAAGTTAAATATAGAGCAGTTCCTAATATGCAAAAATTTTCATTATCGATGATTTTTTTTAAAATTAAATAAAAAAATATTCCTGATATAAAAAAGAATAAAAAAACAACAAAGTGTTTTGCAAGTAATTTTGCTCCATAATTATCTAAATTTGATTTCTTAATTAAAAATTTTTTTAAAATAGACTGAATTGGTTGTGAAATTATTTGAAATCCAATTCCATAACCTACAAAACTTTGAACTTCTTGATCAAATTTTTTTTTATCAAATTTTTTGTTATTGATTACAATATCGGAAATTTGTTTTAATAAACTTACATGAAAATTCCAGTTTAACTCTTCATGTTTTTCGTCAAAGGAAATTCCTGTATTAATTGAATTCAATGAACCTATTAGAAAATAAGAAGATAAAAAAACAATAAGAAAATTTTTTTTTAACGATGACATACGTCATTATTAACACAATCTAATGTAAATGAATGTTATAAATATAATGAGTATATTTAATAAAATTAACTATTATCTTGAATAATATTCAATTACTAAACTAGGCTCCATGATAACCGGAAACGGTACTTCTGCAAATTTAGGAACTCTTATGAGTTTAGCGGATTTATTTTTATCATCTAATTGAATATATTCTGGAACATCTCTTTCTTTACTTTGTAAAGATCCATCAATTACAGTTAATTTTTTAGACTTCTCTCTAACTTCAATTAAGTCAGAGTCCTTGACAACATAACTTGCAATATTTACTCTTTTTTTATTTACTTTAATGTGTCCATGATTAATTATTTGTCTTGCAGCAAAAACTGTAGGAGCAAATTTTGCTCTATAAATTACTGTATCAAGCCTGCTTTCAAGCAAAGCAATTAAATTTTCGGTAGTATCACCTCTTTTAGAAAGTGCTTTTCTATAAATATTTCTAAATTGTCTTTCGTTAATATTTCCGTAATAAGCTTTTAACTTTTGTTTTGCTTGTAGCTGAATTCCATAATCTGTTGGTTTGCCTTTTTTATTTTGGCCGTGTTGGCCAGGAGGATAGGCTCTAGAATTAAATGGGCTTTTTGGTCTACCCCATATATTTGCTTTTAGTCTTCGATCAACTTTATGTTTAGATTTTAGTCTTTTTGTCATATTTGATAATTGAGTGTTTATAAGCTTTGGGGTTAATTTGTCAATTAAGCTTTAATGTTATTTTTTGCTTAATGAGCTGATAATACTAGCTAAAATCCTCAATTCTTTATCATTAGGTTCCAATCTATAAATTAAATTATTTATATTCATCAACATTGAGTGTTTTTTTTCGATGGGGATAAAAAATTCTTTTTTTTCGAGGAGGTTTATTAAGTGACTTACAACAGAAGAAATTTTTGATTTAGAGGATATTTTTAAATCTATACTACCCTTTTTTATTTTTTTTTTATTTATAATTTTAAATATTTCATAACAAACAATAGTTAAAGAATGAGATAAATTTAAAGATTTAAATCTAGGTGAAGTAGGAATTTGTAATATAAAATTTGAGTATGATAAATCTTTATTAGATAAACCTGATGCCTCTGGTCCAAACATTAAACCAATATTATAATTTATTCTTTTTGATAAAATTTCTTCTAAGTCTTGAAGTGTTATATGTTTTTTATTAATATCTCTTCGTCTTGCGCTAAGTGAAATTATAAGATCATATGGTTTAATAGCATTTTCAACTTCATTGAAAACTTTTGCTTTATTTATTATATCAAAAGCTCCAACTGACGTAGCTTTAGCTTTATGATTTGGAAAATTAATTTTTGGATTTACAATTTGAAGTTTTTGAAAACCAAAATTTTTCATTGAGCGTGCACATGCACCAATATTTTCTCCTAGTTGAGGTTTCACTAAAATAAACCCAAATTTATTTTTCATTAATATTTGCGGGTGCTTTCTCTTTATAAAGTTTATAATCCAGACTATCTATTAAAGCCTTAAATGAAGCTTCGATAATGTTTGGAGAAACTCCTATAGTGAACCAACTCTTTCCTGATTTATCCGTACTTTCGATTAAAACACGAGTTGTTGCTTCTGTTCCTGTATTTAAAATTCTTACTTTATAATCCAATAATTTTAAGTCTGAAAAGAAATTATAATATTTTTCTACTTTTTTAAAATTGGATCTTATTGCATTATCCAATGCATTTACTGGGCCATTTCCCTCACCGTTACATTCGATTTTCTTTCCATCAATTATAAAAACAACATTAGCTTTTGTTAAAATTTTTTCAGATTTTGAAACATTTACATTGTAGCTTTCTACTTTTAAATATTCAGGAACTTTACCTAATAAACGATTTGCTAATAGTTCAAAAGAGGCATCAGCGCCATCGTACGAATATCCGCTAAACTCTCTTTCTTTAACTTCATTAAGAATTTTTTGTACTTTAATATCTTTTGAGTCTATTTTAATTCCATAAGCTTCTAATCTTGATAAAATATTTGATCTTCCAGCTTGATTAGAAACAATAATATTTCTATGATTGCCAACTGACTTTGGGTCAATATGTTCGTATGTTTTTGGATCTTTCTGAACAGCAGAAACATGCAAGCCACCTTTGTGGGAAAAAGCCGAGGCTCCTACATATGGTAAACTTTTGTTTGGTTTTCTATTTAATAACTCATCAAGTAATCTCGAACACTCTGTTAGTGAACTTAATTTTTCCTTTTTAATATTTAATTCAAATTTTTCTGTGAATGATTTCTTTAAGGAAAGTGTTGGTATAATTGACATTAAATTAGCATTTCCACATCTTTCACCGAGCCCATTTATAGTACCTTGAACTTGTCTCACGCCAGCTTGAATAGCTGTTAAAGAGTTTGCTACTGCATTTTCTGTATCATTATGTGCGTGAATACCTAAATTTTTTCCAGGTATAACTTTTGTAACTTTAGATATTATTTCCCCAATTTCATGAGGCAAGGTTCCTCCATTTGTGTCACAAAGAACTAGCCATCTAGCGCCTTGATCAAAAGCACTTTTTAAACAATCTAACGCGTAATCAGGATTGGCTTTAAAACCATCAAAGAAATGTTCCGCATCAAATAAAAATTCTTTATTATTTTTAACAATATGTTTACCTGTCTCTTTAATATTTTCTATATTATCTTCATTGCTTATTCCTAATGCAACTTTGACATGAAAATCCCAAGCCTTTCCTACTACGCATACAGCAGGGCATGTTGCGTTGATTAATGGAGCTAACGAAGGATCATTTTCAGCACTACGCCCTGTTCTTTTAGTCATTCCAAATGCAGTAAAAATACTTTTATTCAGTTTTAAAGGCTTTGAAAAAAATTCTGTATCAACAGGGTTTGCTCCTGGCCAGCCACCTTCTATGTAATCAATTCCAATTTCTGATAACACATTTGCAATTTTATTTTTATCTTCTACAGAAAAATCTACTCCTTCTGTTTGAGCTCCATCTCTTAAAGTTGTGTCAAATATATATATTTTTTCTTTGTTCATTTTAATTTCCAAATTGTTTTATCTTTTTGATCTTCAATAACTACACCTTTGCTTAATAAGTCATTTCTAATTTTATCTGCTAATTTAAAGTCACCTTTTTGTTTTGCAATTGATCTATCATTTATTTTCTTCAAGATAAAAGTTTCAGATATGTCAATTTTAATTTTTTTAAATTTTTCCCATTCATCTTTGTTTAAATTAAATAATCCAATAAGTTTACAAGCGCTATTAAAACTTTTTTTACTTTGTTCATCACCTTTTTTGGCAGATACGTAAAGTTCATGTATTTTTGCAATAAAGCCTGGTGAATTCAAATCATCTAGCAGTGTTTCAATAATATCTAAAGATATGTCTTCATTTGTTTCGTTATACATTTGGTACCATTTATCAATTATTGATTTTTGGTCCTCTAAAAGTTTTTCATTCCAATCAAGGGGTTGGCTATAATGTGCGCTTAAAAGAGCTAATCTAACTACTTGGCCAGAATATTTATCAACCGCGTCAGAAATAGAAACTATATTTCCCAAAGATTTTGACATTTTCTCTTTATTTATTGTTACAAAACCATTGTGTATCCAGTAATTTGAAAATTTTTCTGTTGAATTATTGCAGCATGATTGAGCTATTTCATTCTCATGATGTGGAAAAATTAAATCTAGCCCTCCACCATGAATATCAAAATTTTTACCAAGATATTTTTCACTCATTACAGAACACTCTAAGTGCCAGCCAGGTCGACCTCTGCCCCATGGAGATTCCCAGCCTGGGTCATCAGGCAAAGAAGGTTTCCACAGTACAAAATCCATTGGACTTTTTTTTAATTTAGAAATTTCAATTCTAGAGCCGGCTTTTAATTCATCTAAATTCTTATTGGACAATTTTCCATATTCTTTAAAAGTAGAAACAGAAAAATAAACATGACCCTCCGCTGTATATGCAAAATTTTTTTCAATTAAAGATTTGGTCATCTCAACCATCTCTTGAATATGATCTGTAGCCCTAGGTTCACCAGTTGGAACTAGACAATTTAACGATTTACAATTCTCATGAAATACCTTTGTAACGTTTTTAGTAATTTCGTTAATTGAAATTTTCTTATTTTTTGAAGCTTCAATAATCTTATCGTCTACATCTGTGATATTTCTTATATACTTAACATTGGTAAAAAGTTTCTTTAATACTCGATATAAAGTATCAAATACAACTAATGTTCTTGCGTTCCCTACATGAGGATTGTCATAGACAGTAGGACCACATGCATACATTGTTACATTTTCTGGATGAATTGGTTTAAATAATTCTTTTTTTCGAGTTAACGAATTAGTTAATTTTAAATTATGATTCATTAAATTTACAAACCGGAATAGGTTCCATTTTGTGAAGGTTTTTATTTCTAATTTCTAAATATTTTTTATAATTTGGGTCATTTTTATTTTCCATGGCTTTTTCTAAATCAACATAACTCATGCCTAATTGATCGGTATCATTTCTGCCGTCATTCCATAGCCCGTCTGTGGGTTCGGCATCGATAATTTTTTGATTAACGCCTAGATATTTACCTAGTTCCCAAACTTGAGATTTGTTGCAATCCGCAATTGGAGATATATCAACACCTCCATCGCCATATTTTGTATAAAAACCGACGCCAAAATCTTCAACTTTATTTCCTGTTCCAACAACAATGCCTAAATTTGCTGCAGCGACCTGATAAAGTGTAGCCATTCTTAATCTTGCTCTGGAGTTAGCAAAGCCGTGTTCATTACTAAATTCTTTTAAAGTTTTTTCAAAATTGTTAAATAAATTTTCTAATTCAAGAACTTGGTGATCGACATTTTTAAATTTGCTAGTTAACCATTGTCCATGTTCTAAACTTAGATCATGTTGAGTTTTAATTTGTTTAATAGGCATACTAAGTACAATGGTTTTCTTACCAGTTAGTGCGCAAAGTGTGCTCACAACTGAAGAATCTATCCCTCCGGAAATACCTACTATTAATGATTTAGGATTAAGAGATGTCTTTTCACAATATTTATTAATCCAATCAATTATAATTTTAGCTCTTTTTTCTACATTCATAACAAATTCTCTAGTTCTCCTTTTCAGGATTCTGTCTTAATGATTATATATTAATCATTAAGACGCTGCTTTAATAATTTTTTTTGAATATTTGGAATTTTTCTTAATTTCTTCAGAAATTAAAAAAGCTAATTCTAAAGCTTGCGTGGCATTTAATCTTGGATCGCAATGAGTTCTATATCTGTTAGATAAATCTTCATCAGATATTTTTTGAGCACCACCTGTGCACTCAGTTACATCCTGACCAGTCATTTCTATATGTAAACCACCTGCGTAGCTTCCCTCTGCCTGGTGAATTGCAAAAACATTTTTAACTTCCTGAAGCACATTGTCAAAAGGTCTAGTCTTTAATCCTGTAGCTGCTTTAATTGTGTTTCCATGCATTGGATCACAAGACCAAATAACTTTTAGCCCTTCTTTGTTGACTGCTCTAATTAATTTAGGCAGATAGTCTTGAGCTTTATTAGCTCCAAATCTTGAAATTAAAGTAATTCGTCCAGGTTCATTTTCTGGATTTAAAATATTACAAAGATTAATTAATTCTTCAGGCTTAAGTGTTGGTCCACATTTAATACCGATTGGGTTTTTTATTCCTCTACAAAATTCAACATGCGCACCATCAGGTTGACGAGTTCTATCACCTATCCATACAAAATGAGCTGATGTGTCGTGATATTCTCCAGTAGTAGAGTCAACTCTTGTCATAGCTTCCTCGAAAGGTAAATGAAGAGCTTCATGTGAAGTATAGAAATTTACAGTTCTAAGTTTTCTATTTGTTTCAGGATTAATTCCACATGCTTCCATAAAAGATAAGGCATCGCTTATTTTATCTTCAATTTCTTTATATTTGCCTTTAGTGTTTTCATTAATAAATCCTAAATTCCACAAGTGAACTTGTCTTAAATCAGCAAAACCTCCTTGAGAAAAAGCTCTTATTAAATTAAGTGTCGATGCAGCTTGAGAATAAGCTCTAAATAATCTTTTAGGATCTGGCACTCTAGCTTTTTCAGTAAATTCCATTCCATTAATATTGTCACCTAGATAACTCGGCAACTCTTGATCACCTTTTTTTTCCATTGGTGAACTTCTAGGTTTTGAAAACTGACCAGCTATTCTTCCAACTTTTACAACCGGCATTGCTGCAGAGTAAGTTAAAACTAATGACATTTGTAAGATTGCTTTAAGCGTATCTCTAATATTGTCTGGATGAAATTCAGCAAAACTTTCAGCACAATCTCCTCCTTGTAATAAAAAAGCCTTCCCCTCTACTACTTGAGCTAAAGATTTTTTAAGTGAACGAGTTTCGCCTGCAAATACCAAAGGCGGATATGCTTTAAGTTTATTTAAAACCATATCTAATTCTTTTTTATCCTCATAAACAGGCAAATGTTTTGCAGGATAATTATTCCAACTATTTAAATTCCATTTTTTCATATTCAACCTGGAATATATATAGAACATAGAGTTAAACTATTCAATGCTATCAGGGTAAATTTTTAATTAATTTGGATTTTTTTTTAAAAATTCAACATATTCAATGACTTTTTCAATGTCTTTATCTGCGATATCTTTGTAGCTCGATTCAAATTTATTTTTTACACAAAGAGCAACATGTGAATATGGATTTATTCCTTTGGGGTGATTTGGATGTTCAGGAAGTTTACTTTCCAAATAATCGCCAGCTTCCTGAATAATTTTCCAAAGTTTACTCGCGTTTTCTTTATTCAAATAATTATCTAAAATTTTCTACTTTTTGGTTTAGAGATATAAGCTTTAACTCGATAATTAGCTTTGGATATTTTTTTCTAAATATTTTCTTTAATTTTAAAAAAGAGTTCTTGTGAATTTTTGTTTCATTGGCTCTATTAAATTCTTTTTTTCCATTAATAATTTTTGCGGCACCACAATCACGATGGTTAATTACAATCAATTTTTTGATTTTGTGTAATTTAATTGAAGTATCTATGTTGTCCCAAAAAGTCTTATGCCATTTTTTAAATTTACTTGCTGTAACTCCTATTGCTGAGCCGGCTATAGTAAAAGCGCTGTATTTTCCAATTAATTTTTTCTTTTTAAGATAATTATAAACAATATGTTGAAATCTCGGATCCATGCAAGATAAGACCATAGCTTTATATTTTAATTTCATTTTACTCAACCGTGACGGATTTCGCTAAATTTCTAGGCTTATCAATGTCACAATTTTTAAGTAGAGCTACATGATAAGCAAGTAACTGCAATGGGCCGGCAAGTAATATTGGAGATAAAAGTTCACTTAAGAAAGGCACCCTTAAACCAAATCTTATATTATCGTTTGCTATATTATTTTTATTATCAGTAAAAAAAAATATTTTACCTCCTCTAGCTATTACTTCTTGCATATTAGAAAGAGTTTTTTTAAAATATTTATCTTTAGGAGCAATTATTATTACAGGTAAACCCTCTTCAATCAATGCAAGAGGTCCATGTTTCATTTCACCAGCTGGGTAACCCTCAGCATGTAAATAAGATAATTCTTTTAGTTTCAGAGCTCCCTCTAAAGCGATTGGAAAAGAAGACCCTCTCCCTAGAAACATTGAGCCTTTAGCTTCTAAAAATTCTTTTGCCATTAATTGTATATTGTTTTCATTCTCTAAGCTTTTCTTTATGGCTTTAGGTATTTTTATTAAATTTTTTATATAATCTTGATAAGTATTATCTTTTATATCTTTTCTTATCTTAGCAAGTTTTAAACTTAATATAAAAAGCACTAATAACTGACCTAGAAAAGCTTTTGTAGATGCTACACCAACTTCAGAACCAGCATAAATTGGAAGTACCCAGTCAGCGTTTCTAGCAATTGTGCTTTCTACTACATTTACAACGGCACAAGTTTTGACTCTGTTTTTTTTACAGATCTCCAAAGCTGCAGCTGTATCAGCTGTTTCACCTGATTGAGATACAAAGATGTAAAGATTATTTAAATTAAATTTTAGCTTTCTGTATCTAAACTCAGAAGCAATATCTATTTCGATGTCTACGCTTGTAAGTTCTTCTAACCAATATTTAGCCACCAAACACGAATGATATGCTGTCCCACAACCAATTAATACAATCTTATTTATATTTTGAGGTTCAATAGGAAAATTATAAATATTGATATCTTGCTTTAAACTATCAATATATTCATTGATGCAATTTTTAGCTGTCATTGGTTGCTCAAATATTTCTTTGGACATAAAATTTTTATACTCTCCTTTATCCGCAACATTGTCATCCTCTGACATTATATGAGTTTTTTTATTAATTTTTTTTTGGTTTACATCATAAAAATTTACATTGTCTTTTGTAAGAACACACACTTCACCATCATCTAAATAAGAAATTTTATTGGTCATTGATTTTAAGGCATAGGAGTCTGAGCCTAAATAATTTTCATTTTTTGAATAACCAACTGCAAGAGGGCTACCTCTTCTTGCTCCAATTAAAATATCAGAAAAGTTTTTAAATAAAATTCCAATTGCAAAACTTCCTTTTAATCTATTTAATGTTTTGAAAACTGCGTCTAAAGGATTGTTTTCTTTTAACGCATCATTAATAAGTAAGGTAATAACTTCAGTGTCTGTTTGAGATTTAAAATTTAATCCTTTTTTTTCTAGCTCTACTTTGATCTCATCTGAATTTTCAATTATTCCATTATGTACAACGGAGACTTGTTCTGATGAATGTGGGTGTGCATTAATGACATTTGGAACTCCATGTGTCGCCCATCTAACATGTCCTATTCCGATATTTCCATTTGATGGTGTTTTGAATAAAATTTTTTCTAACTCTTCTACTCTACCTGAACATTTTTTTTCATTGATTGTATCATCAGTTAAAGTTGCTAGACCTGCTGAATCATAACCTCTGTATTCCAACTTCTTTAGAGAGTTAATGATATTAATTGAAACAGGTTTATTGCTGGCTATGCCAATTATTCCACACATTATTTTTTCTTTTTGTTGCTATAATTTTTAATTTCTAATTGAGAAGATCTGGTTAGAGCTAGAGAATTTTTTTTCACATTTTTTGTAATAACTGATCCAGCGCCGACCACACTAGCTTTCTCTATTTTAATTGGAGCAACTAAAGATGAGTTTGAACCAATAAAAACATTATCAGCAATTTTTGTTTTAGATTTTTTTACTCCGTCATAGTTGCAAGTAATTGT
>Ga0213869_10001780_pt1 | contig 15589 bp, 29 predicted proteins | sample PICome_10_FD_160083 | JGI IMG/M metagenome (GOLD analysis project Ga0213869, IMG submission 160083) | Coastal seawater microbial communities near Pivers Island, North Carolina, United States - PICO132 | ecosystem: Environmental > Aquatic > Marine > Coastal | place: USA: North Carolina...
TTTTTTATAGCGAAATATAGAGCTTATTCGCCAGTAGTCTCTTCTACATCAACAACGTCATTGGCGGCACGGTCGACCAGCTCAACATAGGCCATTGGTGCATTATCACCAGTGCGGTTACCGCACTTAAGGATACGTACATAACCACCTGGACGCTCGAGGAAACGCGGGCCCAAGTCAGAGAACAACTTGCCTACTGTCGCCTTGTTGCGAAGACGGTCAAAGGCTAATCGACGATTAGCAACACTGTCTTCTTTGGCCAGAGTGATAAATGGTTCTGCAAAACGACGCAGTTCTTTAGCTTTCGGCAGAGTGGTTTTAATCAACTCGTGCTCAACCAATGAAGCGGTCATGTTGCGGAACATAGCTCTTTTGTGAGTGCCGGTTTTGTTTAGCTTGCGGCCACTATAGCGATGACGCATGTTCTTATTCCTTAGTTCGTTGCTTTCTCAGCAATGATATCTGTCGAAGTCGTTATAAATAAATCTTAAACGAGTTCGCGTTCACTTTTTAAACTTGCTGGTGGCCAGTTCTCAAGACGCATGCCCAGAGAAAGTCCGCGTGAAGCCAAGACATCTTTAATTTCAGTAAGTGACTTCTTACCCAGGTTTGGTGTCTTGAGCAGCTCGACTTCTGTGCGCTGAATAAGGTCACCAATATAATAAATGCTCTCTGCTTTCAGGCAGTTCGCTGAGCGTACAGTCAGCTCGAGATCGTCGACAGGACGCAGAAGGATTGGATCAATCTCTTCTTCTTTCTCTTCAGGCTCTGCAGCAGTTTCGCCTTCCAGGTTCACGAATACGGCCATCTGCTGTTGCAGTATGGTCGCTGCGCGACGGATAGACTCTTCAGGATCGATAGTGCCGTTAGTCTCGAGTTCAAGAATTAACTTATCGAGATCCGTGCGGTTCTCAACACGGGCATTATCAACGCTGTAAGATACTTTGTGGATCGGGCTGAATGACGCATCGAGTTGCAGACGGCCAATAGTACGATTCTCTTCATCACTAATGCGGGTGTTCGATGGCTGGTAGCCACGTCCGCGCTCAATGCGAAGCTGCATGTTCAAGCTGGATTTGCCAGAGATAGTTGCAATAACGTGCTCTGGATTAACAATTTCAACATGGCTGTCTACAGTGATATCACCAGCGGTAACAACACCAGGACCAGTCGCAGTCAATGTAACCGTAGTTTCATCGCGACCTTCCATGACAGCTGCAACACCTTTAAGATTGAGGAGAATTCCCATTACATCCTCTTGAACACCTTCGATTGCACTGTATTCGTGTTCAACACCTTCGATTTCGACTTCAACAATGGCGCAACCTGACATAGAAGACAGCAGGATACGGCGAAGTGCATTGCCCAGTGTGTGACCAAAACCGCGCTCTAGCGGCTCAAGTACAACCTTGGCATGTGTAGCGCTGTATGACGTTACATCAATATTGCGTGGGGTCAGAAATTCATTTGCAGAATTTTGCATATTTTTTCCCGTATTAGCTCAACAATTACTTCGAGTAAAGTTCGACGATCAGGTTTTCATTGATCTCGGCAGGCAGATCAGCACGATCTGGATTGCGCGTAAACGTGCCTTCCATCTTATTTGTATCTACTTGCATCCATTCAACTTCACCACGCTGTGCGGCCAACTGCAGTGCAGTTTGTACACGTAGTTGCTTTTTCGATTTTTCGCGCAGACCGACAACATCACCTTCCTGAATTCGGAAAGATGCGATGTTAACTTTCTGGCCGTTAACCAAAATAGAGTTGTGGGCAACAAGCTGACGAGATTCGGCGCGAGTCGCACCAAAGCCCATACGATAAACTACGTTATCAAGACGGCTCTCAAGAAGGGCCAGCAGGTTTTCACCTGTGTTGCCTTTCTGACGCGCTGCGTCTTTATAGTAGTTACGGAATTGCTTCTCTAGCACGCCGTAAATACGACGAACTTTTTGCTTTTCCCGCAGCTGAACACCGTAGTCAGAAAGACGACCGCGACGCTGACCATGCTGGCCAGGTGCGCTTTCTGCACGACATTTTGATTCAAGCGGGCGGACGCCACTCTTGAGGAACAGATCTGTTCCCTCACGGCGTGACAATTTACAAGTTGGTCCAAGATATCTAGCCATTCTATGTCTCTCTTACACGCGACGCTTTTTGGGTGGACGACAACCATTGTGTGGAACTGGCGTCACATCCGTAATATTAGTGATTTTATAACCTGCATTGTTCAGTGCACGTACCGCTGATTCGCGGCCAGGACCTGGGCCCTTGACTTGAACATCGAGATTTTTTAATCCGTAGTCTTTTGCTGCTTCACCAGCACGCTCTGCAGCGACCTGTGCGGCAAACGGCGTGCTCTTGCGAGAGCCGCGGAAACCGGAACCACCAGAGGTAGCCCAAGATAGAGTGTTACCCTGACGGTCAGTGATAGTAACAATAGTGTTGTTGAACGACGCATAGATATGCGCGACGCCATCAATTACTGTCTTTTTGACCTTTTTACGGGTTGGTTTGGTTGCTGCTTTTGCCATTACCGTTCCTAGGAATTATCTTTTAATGGGACGACGCGGCCCTTTACGGGTGCGTGCGTTCGTCTTAGTACGCTGTCCACGTACGGGCAAGCTACGACGATGACGTAGGCCGCGATAGCAACCTAAATCCATCAAACGCTTGATGTTCATGCTGTTTTCTCTGCGCAGGTCGCCTTCAACTTCGTTGGCTCCAACAGCAGCACGCAACAAATCAAGTTGCCCTTCATCTAGTGCAGAAATTTTTGTGTCTTCTGCAATGCCCACTTCTGCACAGATCTTACTGGCAGTTGGGCGACCGATACCAAACACGTAAGTCAGTGAGATCACTGCGTGCTTGTTATCTGGAATGTTGACACCGGCAATACGGGCCATTCACATTACTCCACTTATACTATGGGTTTAATCAGTATCCCTGAGCCTGCAGTTAGACTGCGAAAAGGCGCGGTAGAATACCGATAGATCTATCAAAAATCAACCAGATTATCCCTGGCGCTGCTTGTGGCGAGGTTCAACGTTACAAATAACGCGAACAACACCTTTGCGGCGGACAACTTTACAATTTCGACAAATCTTTTTAACCGATGCACGAACTTTCACAGCATCACCTCTTTATTTACGGCCAACATTTTTAAGGTTGGCCTTTTTCATCAATGAATCATATTGCTGGGACATTAGATGTGACTGCACTTGAGCCATAAAATCCATTGTCACAACAACGGCAATTAACAGTGAGGTGCCACCCAGGTAGAAAGGTACGTTGAAGTACACATTCAAGAACTGAGGCATCAGACAAATCAAGGTGATGTAAACACCACCAATCAGCGTGAGACGCGTGGTCACACTATCAATATATTTTGCAGTGTGATCACCAGGACGAATGCCAGGTAAGAACGCACCACCTTTTTTCAGGTTATCGGCCACTTCTCTCGGGTTGTACATCAACGCCGTGTAGAAGAAGCTGAAGAAAATAATTAAGCTTGAGAACAGCAGAACATAGAGCGGCTGACCCGGGCCAATTAACAATGCAATATCCTGCAACCAACCTGGGGCATTGGTCGCCGATCCAAACCACTGGCTAATAGAGGTCGGAAAAAGCAGCAAGCTACTGGCGAAAATTGCTGGAATAACACCCGCCATATTCACTTTGAGTGGCAAATGTGATGTCTGTGCGTTGTAGGCTTGACGACCCTGGCGCTGTGCGTAGTTAACCGTCAAACGACGCTGACCACGCTCTACAAATACGACGAAGTAGACGACAGCAACCGCGACAACAAGGATAAAGATCAATGTTACCGGATTCAAATCACCCTGACGTGCTGACTCTAATGCCTGGCCAATCGCACCGGGGATACCAGCAACAATACCAGCAAAGATAAGCATTGAAATACCGTTACCAATACCGCGCTCGGTAATCTGTTCGCCGAGCCACATCAGGAATACTGCGCCGGCAACTAATGAGGAGATAGCCACTGCATAGAACATAGTGCTAACTTCATAGGCCAGACCCTGCGAGGCAAAACCAACCGCCATCGCTGTACCCTGAATCAGTGCCAAGAATACTGTACCGTATCTGGTGTACTGATTAATCTTGCGGCGACCGCTGTCACCTTCTTTCTTTAACTGCTCTAGCGCAGGAACTGTCGCTGACAACAGCTGCATAATGATCGATGCAGAGATATAGGGCATGACGCCGAGAGCCAAAATGCTCATTCTCTCCAGTGCGCCACCAGAAAACATATTAAACAGACCGAGGTAAGTACCCTGGTTTTGAGTAAATAGCTCTGCTAGACGATCGGGATCGAATCCAGGAACTGGTATATGAGTACCAATTCGATAAATGATAATCGCAGCGAATAAAAAGCGAAGGCGAGCCCATAGCTCGCCAAGTCCTTTTTGATTGCCTACTGGCCCGTTACCTGGCTTAGCCATTTTTTAGTCTTCTACCTTTCCACCAGCTGCTTGAATCGCAGCCAGTGCACCTTTAGTTGCGCCAATACCTTTAAGAGTTACTGCTTTAGCAACTTCGCCTGAGGCAATAACTTTGGCACGTAAAATGTTGCTATTAATCAAGCCAGCTTTACGCAGCGCTTCGATATCTACAACTTCACCTTCAATCAGGTTTAACTCAGACAATCTGATTTCAGCAGTAACCATCGCTAAACGTGAAGTGAAACCGTATTTAGGCAGACGCTTTTGGATTGGCATCTGACCGCCTTCAAACCCAGGGCGAACACTGCCGCCTGAACGGGCTTTCTGACCTTTGTGACCACGGCCACCAGTCTTGCCAAGACCACTGCCGATACCACGACCGCAGCGCTTGCCTTCTTTAATTCGACCCGGAGCCGGGCTAAGGGTATTCAGATGCATCTTAAGCTTCCTCTACCTGTAACAAATAATGAACTTTGTTGATCATGCCACGTACTGATGGAGTGTCTTCCACTTCAACAGTGTGACCGATACGACGGAGACCCAAACCAGAAACACAGGCCTTGTGATTCTTAAGACGACCAATAGTACTCTTGGTCTGGGTAACTTTAACTTTTTTCAATTTAGCTTTTGCCATGATCTTCTTCCAATAACTGACGGGTTATAGACCGTCACTTAGTTGAGGATTTCTTCCACTGATTTGCCACGCTTAGCAGCAACATCATCTGGTGACTTCATATTTTCAAGTGCTTTAAATGTTGCGCGAACAACGTTTACCGGGTTTGTAGACCCATAGCACTTGGCCAGTACATTTTGAACACCAGCCAGTTCTAAGACAGAGCGCATTGCACCACCGGCAATAACACCAGTACCGTCAGATGCAGGCTGCATATAGATTTTTGAAGCCGCGTGAATACCCTTAGTTGGGTATTGGATAGTGCTACCGTCGAGGGCGACATCTATCATATTGCGACGTGCAGCTTCCATAGCCTTCTGAATTGCCTGGGGCACTTCACGAGCCTTACCGCGACCGAAGCCAACTTTGCCATTACCATCACCAACAACAGTCAGTGCAGTAAATGCGAAGATACGTCCACCTTTAACCGTCTTTGCAACACGGTTAACCTGAACCAGCTTCTCCATCATTCCTTCAGCTGCAGAATCTTTCTGATCTGTAAGAGCCATATTTTCTACCTATTAAAATTCGAGACCGGCTTCACGCGCGGCGTCTGCCAATGCTTTTACACGGCCATGATATTTAAAACCGCTGCGATCAAAGGCAACTGCCTTGATACCAGCTGCTACTGCACGCTCAGCAACTAACTTGCCTACCGCTGCCGCAGCTTCAACGTTACCGGTGCTACCAGAACGCAAATCTTTTTCTAGTGTCGATGCAGTTGCTAGAACCTTATCGCCATCAGATGCAATTACCTGCGCATAAATGTGTCGCGGCGTACGGTTGATACACAAACGGTTTGCACCAAGTTCGCGGATCTTCATACGCACGCGTCGTGCTCTGCGCTGACGTGAAACTTTCTTATCGCTCATCGTATTACCCTATTACTTCTTCTTGGCCTCTTTGCGTCTCACGTGCTCACCAACAATTCTTACTCCCTTACCTTTGTAAGGCTCTGGTGGACGGAAGGCGCGGATTTCAGCTGCGGCTTGACCCAGCATCTGCTTATCCGAGGACTTCAGTAAAATTTCAGTCTGACTTGGAGTCTCTGCACTGACACCCTTAGGCAGTTCATAAATAACTGGATGCGAAAAACCTAATGTCAGATTAATCTTTGCACCCTGAACTTGCGCACGGTAACCAACACCGACCAAATCAAGCTTCTTCTCAAAACCTTGTGAGACACCGGTAACCATATTGCTTACCAGGGCTCTAGTAGTACCGGACATAGCCCGTGAAAACTTGGCACTTGAGCGAGCAGAAAATGTAAGAACATTTTCATTCTGCACAACTTCCACTTCAGGATTGATTGGCATCGCCATGGAACCAATCTTTCCCTTCACAGTTATTTCCGAATCACCGATGGTAACTTGCACACCACTGGGCAGTTCTACTGGATTATTTGCAACTCTAGACATCTCGTTTTCCTATCAGAATACGGTGCAAAGCACTTCACCGCCGATACCGGCAGATCGCGCAGCACGATCAGTCATCACACCGTTACTGGTGGAGACAATCGCAACACCAAGGCCGCTGCGTACTTTAGGCAGATCATCACTACCCAGGTACAGGCGCAAACTTGGCTTGCTAATACGTGTAATTTCTTCAATAACTGGCTTGCCTTCAAAATACTTCAGCTCAACAGTTAAAGTAGGCTTTACTTCTTCACTGACGCTAAAACCGCCAATGTAACCTTCGTCGAGTAAAACCTTGGCAATCGAGGCCTTCAGCTTTGACGATGGGATAGTAACTTCTGGCTTGCTACGGTGATGCGCATTTCGAATGCGGGTCAACATATCTGCTATTGGATCTTGCATACTCATATCGTTTGGCTCCTTTAACTTACCAGCTGGACTTAACTAGGCCAGGAATCTCACCGCGCATTGCTGATTCGCGGAGTTTATTTCGGCACAGGCCAAACTTACGGTAAACACCGTGTGGACGACCAGTAATACGACAGCGGTTACGCTGACGAACTGGACTCGCATCACGCGGCAATTTTTGTAATTTTGTTTGTGCATCCCAACGATCTTCGTCTGATGCATTAACGTCACTAATGATTGCCTTTAACTCTGCACGCTTCGCGGCAAACTTGGCAACTGTCTTTGCGCGCTTTTTCTCGCGCTCGACCATGGATACTTTAGCCATTTATCTACTACCTCAACCTTTCAGCGGGAAGTTAAAGGCACGCAACAGTGCGCGACCTTCGTCATCATTCTTAGCGGTGGTGGTGACAGTAATATCAAGACCACGCAATTTATCAATTTTCTCGTAATCAATCTCAGGGAAAATGATCTGCTCACTGACACCCATCGAGAAATTACCACGCCCATCAAACTGCTTGGGGCTAATGCCACGGAAATCTCGGATACGCGGGATAGCGATACTCACCAAGCGCTCCAGAAATTCGTACATACGGTCACTGCGGAGAGTTACCTTTGTACCAATTGGCCAACCTTCACGAACCTTAAAGCCAGCAATAGACTTGCGAGCCTTGTTTACCACTGGCTTCTGACCAGCGATCAAGGTTAGGTCTGCAACAGCGTTCTCAAGTGATTTTTTATCACCAATCGCTTCACCAACACCCATATTAAGAGTGATTTTGGTAATGCGCGGAACTTGCATCACATTAGCCAGGCCCAGCTCTTCTTTAAGCTTGGGAGCTAAATCGTTTTTGTATACTTCTTTCAGCCTTGCCATTTCAATTACCTGTTTATTTAAGCGTCTACGGCTTCGCCGTTTGACTTAAAGACACGAATTTTTGTGTTGTCGTCCTGGATCTTAAAGCCCACTCGATCCGCTTTACTGGTTGCGCCATTAAAGATGGCAACATTAGAAACCTGAACCGGAGCTTCCTTTTCAATAATCCCACCTGGAACACCAGCTTGAGGGTTGGGCTTCTGATGCTTTTTAATCATCTGAATACCGGATACCAGCAGACGGCCATCATCGAGTACCTTAAGTACCTTGCCGCGTTTACCTTTATCCTTACCAGCGATAACAATTACTTCGTCGTCGCGTTTAATTTTAAGCATTGCCATTTCTAAATCCTCGCTTACAGCACTTCAGGTGCTAGGGAGATAATACGCATAAACTTCTCGCTGCGAAGTTCGCGTGTTACCGGCCCAAAAATACGTGTGCCAATGGGTGCATTGTTGGCGTTAAGCAATACTGCAGCATTGTCATCAAATTTGATCAAGCTGCCATCCTGTCTACGCAAACCTTTCTTGGTGCGAACAACTACAGCACTCATCACCTGGCCTTTCTTTACCTTGCCGCGGGGAATTGCTTCCTTAACAGTGACTTTAATAATGTCACCAACCCGAGCATAGCGGCGGTGTGAACCACCTAATACTTTGATACACATCACACGACGTGCACCGCTGTTGTCTGCTACATCAAGATAACTTTCTGTTTGAATCATTTTCTTACTCCGAACCCTTTACCGTCAGCAGAATTATTCTGCTACAGCACGCTCGTCAATATTGACCAGTTTCCACGTCTTGTCTTTAGAGACAGGACGGCACTCTGCGATCGTTACCAGATCACCTGTACGCGCACCATTATCTTCATCATGCGCTTTAATTTTTGTCGACTTAGTTAAGATCTTCCCATATACCGGGTGCTTAACGCGACGCTCGACCAAGACAGTTACAGTCTTGTCCATTTTGTCACTGACAATACGACCTGTCAGTGTACGTGAGCTCGTTTGTAATTCAGACATTGTTATTCCCCTGCCTTCTGGTTAAGCACAGTTTTGATACGCGCGATATTGCGACGCGTCTGCTTAACTTTGTGGCTTTCGTTTAACTGACCAGTGGACAACTGCATACGCAGATTAAACTGCTGTTTCAGCTCTTCAATCAAAGCCGCTTCCAGCTCTTCACTTGTCTTGTCACGCAATTCGTTTGATTTCATCTTTACATCACCGTGCGTTTAACAAAGGTGGTAGCGACCGACAACTTGGCCGAGGCAAGAGCAAATGCTTCACGAGCAATCTCTTCGCTTACACCTTCCATTTCATAAAGGACCTTGCCTGGCTGGATTAGTGCAACCCAGTATTCAACATTACCCTTACCTTTACCCATACGCACTTCAAGTGGCTTATTTGTAATCGGCTTGTCTGGAAAAACTCTAATCCAAATCTTGCCGCCACGTTTAATGTGTCGGGTCATTGCACGACGAGCCGCTTCAATCTGACGGGCGGTCAAACGACCACGGCCAGTTGCTTTGAGGCCAAACTCGCCAAAGCTTACCTTGCTGCCGCGCTGAGCCAGGCCACGGTTACGGCCTTTGTGCATCTTGCGGAATTTTGTACGTTTCGGTTGCAGCATTTCGCTTTACCCTTATCGCTTGTTTCTTGTGTCATGTTTCTTGGCAGGCGCTTTCTCAGCTTCCTCACCACCCAGAACTTCACCTTTGAAGATCCAGACCTTCACGCCGATAATTCCATAAGTGGTATTACCCTCGGCTGTTGAATAGTCTATATCTGCACGCAGGGTATGAAGCGGTACTCGACCTTCTCTATACCATTCTGTTCGTGCAATCTCCGCGCCGCCTAGACGACCACCAACCTGAATCTTGACGCCCAGTGCACCACCGCGCATTGCATTCTGCACTGCACGCTTCATGGCACGACGGAACATAACGCGGCGCTCTAACTGCTGAGCTACGTTCTGTGCAACCAGTGTTGCGTCTAAATCCGGCTTGCGAATTTCTTCAATATTGATATTCACTGCGCAGCCCATCTGCTTGGCAATTTCATTGCGCAGTTTCTCTACATCTTCACCCTTCTTACCGATAACGATACCAGGGCGGGCTGTGTGGATAGTGATACGAGCACTGTCCGATGGACGCTCTATATCGACACGGCTCACAGATGCATGAGCTAATTTTTTCGTAATAAAGTCACGAACGCTAAGATCCTGATTGAGCTTGTCCGCATAGTCCTTATTACCCGCATACCAAGTTGAGGTATGCTTTTTAACAATACCTAAACGGATGCCAGTTGGATGTACTTTTTGACCCATGGAATGGTCTCCTGAACCTTATTCTACTTTTCAGCGACTTTTACAGTGATGTGACAACTGCGCTTAAGAATTCTATCTGCACGGCCTTTGGCGCGCGGTCTGATGCGCTTCATAGTCATGCCTTCATCAACAAAAATTGTTGAAACTTTCAGCTCGTCTACGTCAGCCCCATCATTGTGCTCAGCGTTGGCAATTGCCGACTCAAGCACTTTCTTAATAATATCCGCACCTTTTCTGCCGCTGAATTGCAAAAGATCTAATGCCTCTTCAACCGACTTGCCACGAATTTGATCAGCAACCAGACGCGCTTTCTGCGCTGACAATCTGGCTCCTTTTAATTTTGCTGCTACTTCCACAGTCAATACCTCTTCCGCTTAGTGCTTAACGCTTAACTTTCTTGTCCGCAGCGTGGCCTTTATAGGTACGCGTTGGAGAAAATTCACCCAGCTTATGGCCAACCATTTCTTCGTTGACTACAACAGGAACATGTTGACGACCATTGTGAATGGCAATCGTTAGACCAACCATATCTGGCAAGATCATTGAACGACGCGACCAGGTTTTAATTGGACGACGATCATTAGCGGCAACCGCTGCTTCAACCTTTTTCACCAGGTGAAGGTCGACGAATGGTCCTTTTTTTAGAGAGCGTGGCACGTTTGCTATCCTCTTTTAATAATCTAATCGGCGCTTATTTGCGACGACGAACAATGTATTTATCAGTGCGCTTATTCTTGCGCGTCTTGTAACCTTTGGTTGGCATACCCCAGGGAGATACCGGGTGACGACCACCAGAGGTACGACCTTCACCACCACCATGCGGGTGATCTACCGGGTTCATCGCCACACCGCGAACGGTTGGACGAATACCACGCCAGCGCGAAGCACCAGCCTTACCCAATGAGCGCAAGCTGTGCTCACTGTTACAAACTTCACCCAGTGTTGCGCGACAATCGATTGGCAACCTGCGCATCTCACCGCTGCGTAAACGAACGGTGGCGTAAGCGCCTTCACGTGCAACCAGCTGAACTGAAGCGGCGGCACTACGTGCAATCTGTGCACCCTTGCCTGGCTTCATCTCTACACAGTGAACAGTCGAACCCACTGGAATCTTGCGCAGTGGCAGACAGTTACCAGTCTTGATTGGTGAATCTTCACCAGACTGGATAGTGTCGCCAGCAGAAACACCTTTGGGAGCAATAATGTAACGGCGCTCACCGTCGGCATAACACAGCAATGCAATGTGTGCACTGCGGTTTGGATCGTATTCCAAACGCTCTACCTTGGCTGGAATGCCATCCTTGTTGCGCTTAAAGTCAACAATACGGTAGTGCTGCTTGTGACCACCACCAATGTGACGCACGGTAATGCGACCACTGCTGTTACGGCCACCGCTTCTTTTCTTCGGTGCCAACAAAGGAGCATATGGAGCGCCTTTGTGCAAATCCGGAGTCACAACGCTTACTACAAAGCGACGACCCGGAGATGTTGGTTTTCTTTTAATAACTGCCATGACTAAACCCTTACTCCGCTACTGCAAAGTCAATGTCTTGACCATCAGCAAGGCGAACATACGCCTTCTTCCAGTCACTGCGACGACCCATGCCGTTCTTAGTGCGGCGTGTCTTACCCTTGACGTTTACTACTCGAACATCATCAACCTGAACGTCAAACAGCTGCTCTACAGCCTTTTTCACTTCCAGTTTGGTGGCATCAGTAGCAACCTTAAATACAACCTGGGTTGCAGCGCCGGATGGCATAGCTGATTTCTCAGTCACATGCGGCCCTAACAACACTTTGAAGACTCTTTCTTGGTTCATGCCAGAATCTCCTCAAATTTCTTCAGCGCTGGAACAGTTACCAACACCTTTTCAAAGTTAATTAAGCAAACTGGATCAACAGCTGCTGCATCGCGAACATCAACCTTGTGCAGGTTGCGCGAAGAGAGGTAGAGGTTGTGGCTGACTTCTTCAGTCACAATCAACGCTTCCTTCAATCCAAACTCACCGAGCTTGCCGATCAGGCTCTTAGTCTTTGGTGCGTCGAGATCAAACTCTTCAACGATAACAAGACGATCCTGACGAGCCAACTCAGAGAGAATCGAGCGCATCGCAGAGCGATACATTTTACGATTCAGCTTCTGACCGTGATCCTGCGGCCGTGCCGCAAAAGTAGTACCGCCCCCGCGCCAGATTGGGCTGCGGATAGTACCAGCTCGTGCACGACCTGTACCCTTCTGACGGAAAGGCTTGCGGCCACCACCAGAAACGTCTGAGCGATTTTTCTGAGCGCGCGTACCCTGACGAGCACCGGCGAGAAACGCTACAACAGTCTGGTGAACCAGATCCTGATTAAATTCTTTTCCAAAAGCGGCTTCGGAAACTGTGATAGTTCCGCCATTGCCCTTGGGTGTCGCAATTGTTAATTCCATGGACACTCCCCTTTAAGCCTTGACTGCCGGACGAACAACAACATCGCCACCAGGAGCGCCAGGAACAGCACCCTTGATCAACAATAAATTGCGCTCGGCATCGACACGTACAATTTCAAGATTTTGTGTAGTAACTTGAGCATTACCCATCTGTCCGGCCATTTTCTTGCCTTTAAAGACTTTACCCGGCGATTGGTTTTGACCAATAGAACCAGGAGCTCGGTGAGATATCGAGTTACCGTGAGTAGCATCTTGCATGGCAAAATTCCAACGCTTAACGCCGCCTTGGAAACCTTTACCTTTGGAAGTACCAGTTACATCGACCTTCTGGCCTGCCTCAAAGCGTTCAACAGTAAGCGAACCGCCTACTTCGAAATCTTCGCTGCTGCCTTCTGAACGAAATTCCCATTGGCCGCGGCCAGCCTCAACGCCAGCTTTGGCGAAATGACCTGCTTTAGGCTTACTTACTCGGGATGCTTTACGTGAACCGGTAGTGACCTGGATAGCTGAATAGCCATCAGTCTCTACGGACTTAATCTGGGTGACATGATTAGGTGTGGCTTCTACAACCGTCACAGGAATAGACACACCGTCTTCAGTGAATACGCGAGTCATGCCGCATTTGCGACCAACTATACCTATACTCATTTTTTCTAGCCTCTCAAGTGTACGGGGCTGTTACCCGCTACGGCTGCCTATTTCAAGGCATTACACTTTTTAAGTTTGCCCGACAGACTTCTGTCGAACCGCTGCAGTCGCTATCAGCTTAAGCTGATCTGAACTTCTACGCCTGCCGCAAGATTCAGTTTCATAAGCGCATCAACAGTTTTTTCTGTTGGCTCGACAATGTCGATCAAGCGCTTGTGCGTGCGAATTTCGTACTGGTCGCGCGCATCCTTATTTACGTGTGGAGAGATAAGTACTGTGTACTTTTCTTTCCGAGTCGGCAGTGGGATCGGTCCTCTGATCTGCGCACCTGTGCGCCGTGCCGTTTCAACAATTTCCTGTGTAGACGTATCGATCAACTTGTGATCAAACGCCTTGAGGCGAATCCTGATGCTTTGGTTTTGCATGGAATCGAAACTCCGCTATTTCTTCTAATAACTTCAAGGCGATGGTTCCAGCCTCGAAAAAGGAGCGCGAATTCTAGTGCCGCTCCCGAAGACTGTCAAGCAAATAAACGCCTGAAGCTAAATTAATTAAATCCTCTCTGCCAAACCATCAATTGTCTTTGGCCAGAGGGCAAAAAAGGGGCCTGAAAGGCCCCTTTTTACATGCTGCTTCTATTATTATTCGATAATCTTGGCAACAACACCCGCACCAACAGTACGGCCGCCTTCACGGATCGCAAAACGCAGTCCGTCTTCCATCGCAATCGGGTGAATCAACGTGACTTCCATCTGTACGTTGTCACCAGGCATAACCATTTCTGTGCCAGCGGGCAATTCACAAGCACCAGTTACGTCTGTTGTACGGAAGTAGAACTGTGGACGGTAGCCTTTAAAGAATGGCGTGTGACGTCCACCTTCATCTTTAGACAGTACATAGACTTCTGAAGTGAACTTGGTGTGTGGCTTAACTGTGCCTACGTGAGCCAGTACCTGACCACGCTGCACTTCTTCACGCTTGGTACCACGCAACAGAATACCGCAGTTCTCGCCAGCACGACCTTCGTCAAGCAGCTTGCGGAACATTTCAACACCTGTACAGGTTGTCTTAGCTGTGTCAGTGATACCGATAATTTCGATCTCTTCACCCACTTTAATAACGCCACGCTCTACTCGACCTGTTACTACTGTTCCGCGACCGGCGATTGAGAAGACATCTTCAATCGGCATCAGGAACGGCTGGTCGATTGCACGTACTGGCTCAGGGATATAGGTATCCAGCGCTTCTACCAGCTTCTTAACGGCAGTTGTGCCCAGCTCATTGTCATCTTTACCTTCAAGAGCCATCAGCGCTGAACCAACAATAATTGGCGTGTCATCGCCCGGGAACTCATAGAGGTCGAGCAGCTCGCGCAGCTCCATTTCTACCAGCTCTAGCATCTCTGCATATTCTTCTGAATCTACGCCGCCACAGTCTTCTGCAAGAAGGTCTGCTTTGTTCAGGAAAACCACTACGTAAGGGACACCTACCTGACGTGACAGCAGGATGTGCTCGCGGGTCTGTGGCATTGGGCCATCAGTTGCACCACATACCAGGATTGCGCCGTCCATCTGGGCAGCACCGGTGATCATGTTTTTAACATAGTCGGCGTGACCTGGGCAGTCTACGTGGGCGTAGTGACGAATGGTGGAGTCATACTCAACGTGTGCTGTTGAGATGGTGATGCCGCGCTCGCGCTCTTCAGGTGCATTATCAATCTGGTCGAAGGCTTTCATTTCGCCGCCGAATACTTCTGAACACACGCGTGTCATCGCTGCAGTCAATGTTGTTTTGCCGTGGTCAACGTGGCCAATTGTGCCTACGTTTACGTGCGGCTTATTTCTTTCAAATTTTTCTTTACCCATCTCAGTATCTCCTAAACAAAACATTAGCGGGCTACAACTAATGCCCTGAACATTAAAACTAAACGTTAAAAAATAATTACTCTTACTACTATTTATTACTTCTTATCAACAAACCTAAAAGAGCAGCGCTCTCTTAGGAAAATATGGAGCTCATAACCGGATTTGAACCGGTGACCTCTTCCTTACCAAGGAAGTGCTCTACCGACTGAGCTATATGAGCAAAAGCCTGTCCCTTTATGGAGCGGGCGGCGGGAATCGAACCCGCATCATCAGCTTGGAAGGCTGAGGTCTTACCATTACACAACGCCCGCATTACATCCCTACAAGTAGCGCTCACAAACTCTAAAGGCCGCGTTATTAGTGCCTTACAACCAACTTACCTGTTAATTGGTGGCGGGAGGTGGATTATTCGGCTTTACAAGCCTCACCCTCCGGGCCGTCACTTTCGTGACGTTCAAGCAGCTAAAGCTACTTGTCGA
>Ga0213869_10001781_pt1 | contig 15588 bp, 13 predicted proteins | sample PICome_10_FD_160083 | JGI IMG/M metagenome (GOLD analysis project Ga0213869, IMG submission 160083) | Coastal seawater microbial communities near Pivers Island, North Carolina, United States - PICO132 | ecosystem: Environmental > Aquatic > Marine > Coastal | place: USA: North Carolina...
ACGGCGGAGATTCGGAACTCGTCAATCACCGGCACCACCAACAGCATCGAGAACAGTACGTCGTCGGCGCAGGTGGCTGACACCATGCTCGACGGAACAGTCGTCGCAGGTAACGGTATCGCGTGTGTTGGTGCGCACACCGCAGCTTTTGTGGCCCTCAACGCTCAATGCAATTGACCAGCGCTAAGTGAAGGTGGAGGGATTGCGGACCTCCCATCGACGAGCAACAAGGGAATTTCCTGTGTTCCAATCCGGTGCCCTCGTCAAATACAAACGCCACGACAGCCACCGATCCAGACTGCAAGCCGTCCTGAACCTGAGTAAAGGTCAAACCGGGCTGACCCGGACGGCATTCTCAACAGCTGCAGGGCAGCCAGGCAACAGCATCAGACCCGTGTGATCGCAACACCCTGATCCGTGTGATCTGTGCAGCCACCCCGAACACCAAACCCACAGCGCATATGGGTCAATCTTTTCTTCTAAGACCCCGCCATGGGGTCTTAGAAGAAAAACCCCGAACTGTTAGAAGAAAAAACGGTGAAGCCTGAACACCAGTTGTGTTTGTTCACCTGAACGCATCCGGCGGCCTCGCGACGATCAACGAGTCCGAAGAGATGGAGGGTGGCACTCCAACTCTCGTGTTTTATGACGGGCTCGCAGATCGCAGCCACACACGCACAACCTGTGAGCCAAGGGCCGAAAAACAACTGCCCGTCGATGCCCGCAACCAGTGGTTGGTGACGCACACAATTTGATGATTTTGTGAGTGGGATCGTCAGTCACTGTCGATAGCTTCGCCGGAATGTCACGCATAGGTCACATGTCCCGCTTAGGTCGCCTGTCGTTAGGTGTCGCTGTTGCTGCCGGAGCAGTACTCGGTGTCACCCAAATCACCTCAGGTGCAAACAACAGCACCAAAGAATCAGTGTTCGTCGGGATCGTTCCCGCCCGACTCCTCGACACCCGTCAAGACCAAACCACCTTCGACGGTTTCGACCAAGCCGTAGGACGACTCGACGCCGGCACCACTTATGAACTCGACATCGCAGACCGTGCTGGCATCCCAACAGATGCTTTATCGGTCACCGCGAACTTTGTTGCAGTCAACCCGTCAGGACCTGGCTATCTCACTGTGTACCCATGCGGTTTCGACAAACCACTCGCTGCAGCACTCAACTACATGCCCGGCGTCGACAACGCCAACGAATTCAGCGTCCCGCTCGGCGAGTACGGCGACATCTGTATCTACACCCACGCCGAAACCGACATCGTTGTCGACATCTACGGCTACTACATAGCTGGCAGCGGCACAGAAGGGCCGCAAGGCCCGGCCGGACCCGCTGGGCCGGAAGGCCCGGTAGGAACTGGCATCACCGTCAAGGGTTCGACCGGCGAAGCCGGGGAACCGTCGTTCGACGGCACCGATACCGGTGACGTGTGGATCGACACGAACAACGAAGCATGGGTATGGACCGACCAGGATGCCTGGGACGACGCCGGCAACATCCAAGGCCCTGCAGGCGCGGACGGAGCCGACGGCCAAGACGGTATGTCACCTGCACGGGTCATCTGGGTTGCCGACGACAACACCGGCGACTTCACGAAACTGTCGGATGCTCTGGCCTCAATCACAGACGCCTCCGCCACAAAACCGTACGTGATCAAAATTGCGCCTGGCGTGTACATCGAAACAGAAACCGTCGCAATGAAAGATCATGTTGATGTTGAAGGCTCCGGCCAGGTCATCACCTCCATCAACTGCGCCTGTGGCAGCAGCGTCTCATCCGATTACCGACCGGGTTCGGTGATATCGGCAAGCGCAATCAACGCCGAGATACGCCACCTCACTATCAACAATACCGGCAGCACCGGAACAAGCGTAGGGCTCGCCACATACGGCACACCCGACGGGACGTTCAGAATGACTCACATAACTGCCACCGCTACCGGCGGCACCGTAGAAAACGTTGGCGTGTGGAACTCATTTAGCACTGCCCTGTTCACATCAGCGCCGATAATGGACCATGTCACAGCTACCGCTAGCGGCGGCCCTACAGCCTACGGCATATACAACAGAAACTCGGAAGCGGTGATGAAAAATGTGACCGCCACCGCCGGTGGAGCCAACAGCACCAACGCTGGCGTGTATAACTGGGGAGGTTACCTTCTGACGATGGACCATGTGACAGCTACCGCCACCGGAGGCTCCAACGCTTACGGCGTATTGAACAAACAGGCGGACCTGACATTGGAGAACGTGACAGCTACCGCCACCGACGGCACTACCAGTATCGGCGTATGGAACAATTTTGAAGGGCGTGTAGGAATCAGGAACTCGTCAATCAAAGGCGAAACATACAGCATCAAAAACACTGCATTTACGGACAACGGATCAATTCGTGACGCGCACGCAAGTGTCGCTGACACTGCACTGGACGGCAACGTGACCGGCACCAACATCACATGTATTGCGTCGTACACGCCGATTTACGAGCTTCCTGTTGGCCCGTCAGTGACCGACAGGGTCTTCCTTGCACGGTACGTCGACCGGGCTGATGACTGCACCTGAACCTGAGTGGAAGCAAGACCTGGCTGCCCGACGCCGCTCTCAGTAGCTGAAGGGCAGCCAGGCGACGGCTTCGGACCCGTGTGATCACAACACCCGAACCCGTGTGATTTGTGCAGCCACCCCGAGCACCAAACCCACAGCCTGTATGGGTGAATCTTTTCTTCTAAGACCCCGCCATGGGGTCTTAGAAGAAAAACCCCGAACTGTTAGAAGAAAAAACGGATCAAATCGATGCGCGGGTGCGGCTACCCGCGATGCAACCCAACTCGCGCCCTCAGCCAGTGATGTCGCGTTGACGGAATGTGACGAGCGAGATAGCGGTAGCCGCGATGCCGTAGAGCACCGTGAGCCCGAGCGCAAGCGACCAATCGAGGTTGGGCGATCCTCCTCCGGCGAGCGCGCCGAGTGTGCCACCGGGGAGATAGTCGGTGAGGTCAGGCGCGGTGATGGCGATCAGGTTTTCGACGACGAGCAGCCACCCAATTCCTAGGCCGATGGCGACCCCGGCGCTACGGGTCAACACGGCGATGGTCAAGCCGATTAAGCCCCAGACGAGTGTTGGCACAAAAAAATTGAACGCGCCGCTCAGCAGCTCAACTGGAGCGTCGATTCGCCATGCTGCTGTCGAAACGTCGTAACCCCTCGCAAGCGGACGAGCAACGATTGCCGTCGCCAACACAGTCACAGTGCAAGCAATGACAGTGAATCCTGCGAGTGCAATGAGTTTCGCTGTGAGCAGTTTGAGTCGTGATGGTTGTGCTTGGACGAGAACCCGGATCATGCCGGTGTCGTAGTCGCTGGCCGCTGCGAGTGCCCAGAGTGAGAGCAGGATGACGCCAGCGATCGTGCTGATCGGCCCGAGGGCGTAGATCATGCCGCCGGGCTGTTCGAGATCGGCTGCGGTGGTTGCACCAGGTCGACGGGTCTCTGCAGAGCCGGCGTCGGGAAGTGATGAGTAGATGAAGTATGAGATGGTCGCCGCGAACACTGCGAGCGTGCCGATGGCGCCGTAGCGGAATGTCGGGCGCCAAATACGGATCCATTCCGAGCGGACGGCGTTGACCATGTTCTGCTGGCTGGCAACTGGAGGGGTTGTCGGGTGAGTGGTTGTCGAGGTCATGAAATTGCTCCAGAGTTCCGTTGGTCGCTGCGCTCTGCGGTGAGTTCGGCGTCGCTGCTGCCGGTGAGGTGGAGGAAGAGGTCTTCGAGGTTGTCGCGTTGCGGGGTGAGTTGGCGGAGGTTGATGCCGGTTGTGCGGGCGAGGCGGTCGACATCGGCGGAACGGTCCGCAGGTAGTTCGATACTGACGATGCCGCCGGTGGAGCCGTGTGACCAGCCCTGCGCCTCGATGGCGTTCAGCAGTCGGGCGAGATCGCTGCGATGTTCGGGCTCTGCGATTACTCGTTCGACAGCGTCGTCCATTAACCCGTCTAACGAGCCCGAGTAGAGGAGCTTGCCAAACCGGATGACGACGAGGTCATCCGCGATCGCCTGGATCTCACTCATGAGATGGGACGACACTACGACGGTTCGGCGGCCGTCGGCCAGCGACTTCAAAAGTGATCTGATTTCGACGATTCCAGCGGGGTCGAGACCGTTGGTTGGCTCGTCCAGCACCAGCAGCTCAGGGTCGGGTAGCAGCGCTGCTGCGATTCCAAGGCGCTGTTTCATTCCGAGCGAGAACGTCGATGCCTTGTCGTGTTCACGACCTGAGAGCCCGACGATGTCGAGCACTTCGCGGATTCGTTTTTTCGGGAGGCCTCGGAGCGCAGCGAGGCTGCGCAGGTTGTCCCACGCAGTGAGCGATCCGACGAACGTGGGTCCTTCAATCAACGCGCCGACGCGGTGCGCGAACCGTTCCGGATGCTCGATCGATTCGCCAAGAACCGTGCCAGTGCCGTCGCTTGCGGCGATGAGGCCGAGCAGAACACGGATGGTTGTGGACTTGCCCGAACCGTTCGGCCCGACGAATCCGACGATGCCCCCGGCGGGCAGGTCGAAGGTGAGGTCGTCGACGGCGGTGAGGTCACCGAACGTCCGGGTGAGGTGGTCTGCAGTTATAGAGCTCATGGATGAGTGGTGTCCGGATCGGTGCTGGTAGGGATCTGTGGTCTTGTGTCGTGGGTGTCCCGATGGGGACAGGGAGCATCGAGGGATTGCCTCAAGCTTTCGGCTTTTGTGTCGTCGTTGCATTTACTGGTTTGCCGAGTGGTAGCCAGAGGTCGTCGGTAATCATCTGTGCGTGCCGGGGAAACCAGACGTACGGTCGTACGGGCGTGAACGTTGGGTGGTACTCGTCAGAGAACCTTCCGTCCCATCGGTTGTTGCTGATGGCGATCGTCCTTCCTTCGTTGCTCGTCGGGATGAAGCTCACGAAGTAGGAACTGAACTCGCCAGGGTCTCCTTGGTTTGCGACCGGGAGCACAGCCGTGGTCGTCCATGGGCCCTCGGGTCGCGGCGCAACGTCGAAGTACACGAAGTTTCCCCACCAGTCGGCAGCTTTCGTGACAGCGATCCAGCGGTCTCCGTCGCGCTCGATCTGCATCGGGTTAGCGCCGCGTTGTTCGCCGTCGGGGGCATGCAAGGGCGCGATGTTGGCTGCGGCTCGGCTGTTTCGTGTCCAGTCGTTGCCGTCCCAGTACTCGAGTGGCACGTTCGGTTGTTCGAGGGGTTGGCGCGCGACGTAAACGAGGTTTGCGCACTCGTCGTGGCCGAGATAAGCGAAGCCGAACTGCCGGTGACATTGGCCGTACAGGTAGCGGTATTCGTCGTCGGTGGTCACTTCGAATCCGTAGAGATCAGTTGTCGAGTTCGGCGCCCCGCCGAGCTTGCCGGCGGTCATGGTGTTGAGATCGATCTCGACGCTCACGGTCGCAAGGGGCGTGGCGTTTCTGAGGTACGCGGAGCCATGCTCCTCCATCTCCGCCAGGTACAGCACGAACATGTCGGCATCCTGCTCGTACCCGTCGAGTGGCCAGTACCAGTGACGAAATCGATTGGTGTGTTCGGGTGCGATCCACGAGGTAGGGCGCGTTTGTGTTCCGCCGGCCAGGCTGGTGAAGCACATGCCGTCTTGTATCGCACCAGCGTTATGCACCAGCGTGGGCTCTCCGGCGCCGTCGTCGATGAATGCGTCTTGAAACACCCAAAGCACTCGGCCATCATCCAGTTCGAATGCACGCTGGTAGTCGGCGCCGACGATGTTGCCGAGGCCTGCGTCGAACGCTGCGTTCAGTGATTCGGCGTTGGTCGATTGTTGGAGACAGTCGTCGGATGCCGCCGCAGCGAGATGGGGGGCGGTGACCGACCCGATGGCCAGCAGTGAGGTGACCGCAGCCCACCTCACTGCGGCGGAGAGGCGGGCGATCATCGCCGTCGACCGGGCCAGCGACGCAGACGCCGCAGCCACTCTCGTTCCGGAGCCGCAACAGAGCCGACGAGCAACGAATCGACCAGATACTGGTCGCTGCTGTACTCGGTGATGCCAATGATCGATTCGGCATCGGTCTGGAGATGGAAGGCCACTTCGACCGCGAACGGCCCGTCCTGGGATTCACCTTGCAGGTAAATGATGGCAAGACCTCGGTTGCCGTCGTTCATGGTCTCGGTCACGTCGACGCGGTCCACGGTTGCTCCCGGTGCGACGGGTTGGGTCAATGCCGCAGCGACCTGTTCGCGGCCACGATGCAGTCCGGCGCCCGCGTTGCGACCGGGCAATTGATACATCACATGTTCGCCAAGTAGCGGGTCCAGGCTCCGGGCGTCGCCGGACGACACCGCGACCGCGAAGGCCTCGATGAGCTTGCGGCTGGCCGTGTCGGGCAGGTCGAATCGTCGAGCCGGCAGTGTTGCCTCATGGTTGACGGTGTCGGTCGAACGCGTTGGCTGTTGCGTTGAGTGGTTCATGCCCGCAACGCTTCCGTTGGGGCGAGCTTGGCGGCTCGCATCGCAGGGTAGAGACCGGCGACAGCCCCGATCAAGAGCGCGGCGACGAATCCTCCAACGGCCGCTGTGCTCGGGATGATGACTCGCCAACCTTGCAGGCCCGAGTAGAGATACGTGGCTCCGATGCCGAGCGCAACGCCAACGACGCCTCCGAGAGCGGACAGGATCACCGCTTCGGTCAGGAACTGGCGGCGAATGTGCGCCCGTGTCGCGCCGAGTGCCCGACGAAGGCCGATCTCACCTCGACGCTCGATGACGGCGATCACCATCACGTTCGCGATGCCGATACCGCCGACAAGCAATGCCACGGCTCCGAGGCCCAAGAACAGAGTGGTCAGGGCGTCGTCGGCGGCAGCTTGCGCTTCGAGGGCGTCACTGGGCCGACTCACCGTGACCTCTTCGGGATTCTCTGCGTCAGCGGTCGCTGGGATCAGATCTCGGGTGGTGTCGATCGCGCCGTCGTCGACCCGAACAAAGATCGTCGTCGGAGCCGCATCGGTCCCGTAGAACGCTTCAGACGCTTGCTGGCCCATGATCGCCGACCGGTCGAGGTCGGCCGAGAGCGGGAACTCTTCGAGGATCCCAACCACCTCGACGTATTGCTCGCCGACGTACACATACGTCGGTTGCGTCAACGTCGTGATGCCGAGCCGTTCCGACGCGACCGAGCCGAGCACAACCGAGGGGTAGCTGCTCGTTGCCTCGTTCAGCCAAGCTCCTTCGGCGATCGAACCGTTGAGTGTGTCGAGGAGTGATTCATGTGCGGCGACGACGGTGAGGCCGCCGGTTTCTCCGGTGGGGACGAATTCGTTCTTCAGCACGCTGGCGTCGACGTCGTAGACGGCGCTGGCGATCTCGACGGTTTCGATTCGGTTGATCGCTGGCAACGCCTCTTCGGGGAATGCGCCGTCGCCTCCACCGAACCCGGCGCCCGCTTCGACCGTGAGCAGGTTGGTACCGAGTGCGGAGATCTCGTCGAGTAGTGCCGACTTCGATGACTCACTGAGCCCGAGAACGCCGACCATTGCGGCGATACCGATCGAGACGCCGAGCGCGGACAGCGCCGTGCGCATCTTGCGGGCGCGTGGTCCCGATGCGCCGACGCGGAGAACATCGCTGGGTCGAAGACAGCTCGTGGTCGGGCGGGGCGAAATTGCTGCGGTCATGGCCGGCTTCCTTGCAACGCCGAGTCCGACTCGATACGGCCATCGAAGACGGAGACCTGTCGGGGCAACGATGCAGCGATCTTGGTGTCGTGGGTGATCACGGCGATGGTGGTGCCCTCGTCGTGAAGCCCGGCGATGAGGTCCATGACCGCACCGGTCGACTTCGAGTCGAGGTTGCCGGTCGGTTCGTCGGCCAGCACGAAGGCTGGCTCGTGAACGAGCGCCCGAGCAACTGCGACTCGCTGGCGCTCGCCTCCTGACATATGGCTTGGCTGGTGCGAGAGCCGGTGTCCGAGGCCCACCCGTTTCAGTGTCTCGGCCGAGCGTTCTCGCCGCTCCCTGACACCAACTCCCTGATAAATGAGACCGTTGGCGACATTGTCGATAGCCGACATGCCTTCGAGGAGAAAGAACTGCTGGAACACGAAACCGATACGTCGGGCGCGGACGCCAGCGACCTGCCTGTCGCTCAGCGTCGCCGTGTCGCTTCCATCGATGGACACGACGCCCTTGGTGGGTCGGTCGAGCGTGCCCATCACGTTGAGCAGTGTGGACTTACCGCTTCCGGACGGTCCGACCACGGCGACCAGTTCGCCGTGATCGATCCGAACCGACACATCGTCGAGGGCACGCACCGGGGGGAAACCTGCGTATTCCTTGACAACGCTGCGCATCTCAAGCGCCGCTGTACGACTCATGACGGGACCACCACTTGTGTCCCCGGCTCGATGCCGGAAACCTCAACCCAACCGTCGCTGAACATGCCCGGTTCGACCTGAACAAACGTCGTGCCGTTTGTCGTGACAGCTTCGACAGCGAAGTTGCCGTCACCCGTCGCAACGAGTGCGCTCACCGGAACGACGGTCGCGCCTGCTGCGATCTCCTCGACGAGTTTGATCTGGACATCCACTTCATTGAGGTCCCGCACCGAGGCCGGGACTTGGGTCACCGAGATCTCGACCGCGATCATGGGATCGGAATCGGGGCTCATGGGATCCGCGTCGGGGCTCATTGGATCGGTTGTCGTCGACGTCGCCACCGTGGTGACAGTGCCCTGAACGATGTCGCCATCGGGGAACTCGATGTCGACGACGTTGCCTTCAGCGAGCTTGTCTTGATCGGCGACCGCGATCGACGTCTCGACGATGCGGACCGTCGTCTCGGTCGAGGATAACCACAGCTCCGAACCCGAGGCGATGATTTCTTCGTCGTAGACAACGACCGAATCGGCGACGGTGCCGGGCTCGAAGATGACGATCTCGTCGAGTGAGACGACACCGTCGACGACCACTGCGTCGAACGTGTTCTGCAGGTCCTCTTCCCACTCGATGATGGCCTGCTCGGTGTCTTCGTCGAACACGTCGTCGACGTCGAGATCGCCGTCGGCGCCGTAGCCAAGCGAGACCAACATCTCTTCGACAGCGAGTATGTCGTCACCGGCGTCGATGCCGTCTTTGATGTCTCGATCGAATGTTGCGTCGCTGACCATCGCGGTCACGGCGCGGCCGTCGACGGAATACAACACGTCACCCGAAGCAAGCTCTTGTCCGCTGGTTACGAACGTCTCAATCTCGCCGGAGTGCCCGTAGTGCGCAGTGTCCGCTGTGCCGACGATGTTCAACTCCATGATGGGAGTGCCAACGTTGACGCGACGTCCCACATCGGTCGTGACGCTCGAGACCACGGCAGGTCCGTCCAGCACGATGACGTCCGATGCAGCAACGATGCCGGACTCCTCGATGCCTATGTCTTCCTGCCAGCGCACGACTGCGTCGGTGGTTGATTCGTCGTACATGCCGTCAACGACGAAGCCGGTATCGACCATGTTGCCGTCCTCGTCTTCGAAGCTGTGATAACCGAGCGACGCGAGGTTCTTCTCGAGGACGAAAACGTCATCGCCAACGGACTCTTCATCGAGGCTCCGGTAGAACGGAACCGTGCCGTAGAACGCTGAAGTAGGCACGGCGTTGATCTCATACAGCGTGGTTCCTCGCTCGATGACGTCGCCGCTGTCGAGCAGGCTCGTGATCACACCGTCGGTACCGCTGGCGATCGGTTCGACGTCTGCGTAGATCATCCGCCCATCGAGTTCATCGAATTCGATCAGGTCGCGGACTTCGGCCGACACGGCAGCCAGCGTCACAGTTTCGGATTCGTCCGACTCAGCGTCGTTACCGCCACCGAATGCGACGGCGCCGGCAGCAATGCCAACGACACCGACGGCTGCGACCACCGCCACCACGCGGGGCCATCGTCGGCGGCCGCGCTGCGGCGTGTCATCTTCGGTGATGCTCGGATCGGCGTCGAGGCGGACGGCTGCGGTTGCGTCGGGCACGGAGCCGGGTTCGGCGCCCTCGTCGATCCCTGAGGTTTCGGGGTTGGAGAGAACAGGCATCTGATCAGCCTCCGACTGCGCCGGCGAACAGGGTCTGACAAGCCTCGATTGCGTCTGCGTTGGCTGGGTCCTCCGTGTCGAATTCCCAGTCGAGAAGGCCGGCCGCGCCGTCGCTGAGGTCGGGGTCCGACACGTCGACGCCTTCGTCTCGGAGGCACTGCGCGAAAGCCAAGAGTTGATCTTGAGCCTCCGTGGTCATGCCCCCTCCGTTGTTCGGGAGGAAGCTCGCGCCAGCGATGATCGGGCCGCAGACTGGGATTGCCGCCTGGGCCTCATCTGACCCGAAGGCGACCTCGCTGGCCGGTCCTGGACCAACAGCTCCACCTCCGGTGATATCGATGCTTCCGTCTGCGTTCGTTGCCGGGTCGGGCCACTCATCGATGCCCTGGTCGCGCATGCACTGAGCGAACTGCAGCGCCAACTCTTCCTCGCTGACATCCGATGTCGATTCGGGGTCGGCACCCTCGGTGTTCACGACGATGTCACCCGGGCCGGGTTCGGATGCTGCGCTGTCGGAGCTCTCGCTGCCACCACATGCAGCAGCGAAGAGTCCAGCTGCAGCAACGATGGCAAACTGTCGGGATCGGCGTTTCATGTTTCGATGCGTGTGTTTCATGGACGACATCGTCAGGTGAGAAACTCCAGACAGAATCAATGCAACCTTGAGGCTTGCTGGAGATGCGGGTCGTTGCTCCGGCCCGTTCAGGAAATCTCCAGCTTTCTTCGAGGCGGCGCACAGGTTCGTGTGCCACTCTGATGCGATGAACGCAGAATCCGCATCGGCCACGAAGGTCCTGGTGGTCGACGACGAAGAGAACATCTCGTTCCTCGTCTCTTCTGCCCTTCGCGTCGAAGGATTTGATGTCACCACCGCAAGCTCCGGTCGCACGGGACTCAGCGAGGCCGAGCGGCGGCAACCCGATGTCATCGTCCTCGACGTGATGCTCGGCGACATGGACGGGTTCGAGGTGCTCCGGCGGCTGCGTTCCAGCGGGATTGCTGCGCCGGTGCTGTTCTTGACCGCTCGGCATGACACCGAAGACCGAGTGCGCGGACTGACGGCGGGCGGCGATGACTACATCGTGAAACCGTTCGCGCTCGAGGAGTTGGTGGCGCGTGTCCGCGTTGCGCTTCGTCGGAACAGCGGTGCGGCCTCGACGAGTAGTCGGATGCAGGTCGGAGATCTCATTCTTGACGGTGACGCCCACCGCGTCTGGCGAGGCGACGACGAGGTGGCGCTGTCGGCGACCGAGTTCAAGTTGCTTCGCTGCTTGATGACGAACGCCGGGCGCGTGGTCAGTCGCGGTCAAATCCTCGATCATGTGTGGCACTACGACTTCGACGGTGAATCGGCCATCATCGAGTCATTCATCAGCAACCTACGCAAGAAAGTCGACCACCGCGATCCGAAGCTCATTCACACGATCCGCGGAGTCGGGTACAGCATTCGAGAACCTTTGTGACACTGCGCACCCGGCTCCTCGTGGGCGTGTTCGGCGTCGCCGTTGTGCTTGCCCTGCTCGGAATTTCCATCACGGTGACCCAGCGCAGCCACTTCTACAACCAGCTCGACCGACAGCTCGAAGCCATCGAAAGCGTCATCAGGCAGGTCGACGACCGGCCACCTGTCGAACGCCCTGGTGACAGCAATCCGATCTTGGGCAACACCTACGTCGGCGTCGTCTCACCGGACGGCAACTTGCTTCCGATCGCGACGCCCATCGATGACCCCGAACTCGTGCCGGCCATCCCGAATAGCCAAGACCTCGACAGTCCCACCACGCTTGGCACGGTGTCCGGCGATGCAGACCACGTTCGCGCATCGACCATCGTCGTCGACGGTCAGCTCGTGCTCTTCGCCCTGCCGACCACCGACGCCGACGAGTCGCTTCAGGCGCTCATCATCGCGGAGGCAACCGCAGGTGCGATCATTCTTTTTTCGTTGGCCCTTTTCGTCTGGTGGATGATCCGGCACGGTCTCCGACCGATCCGCAAGATGACCGAGGCGGCAGATGCCATTGCTGCGGGCGCCGTCGATCGTCGGGTCGAACAGCCAACTGGCCGGACTGAAGCTGCCCGGCTCGGACGGGCGCTGAACCTCATGATCGATAGGACCCAGGAGGCAGAGGCGCAACGGTCTCGCTTCACGGCCGACGTGAGCCACGAACTCCGAACTCCGCTCACCACACTGCAGGGTTACGCTGCGTTGTACCAGCAGGGTGCTCTCGAAGAACCGGGGGCACTTGATGATGCAATGCGACGAGTCAGCGATGAGGCCGGTCGTATGAAACGCACCGTCGAACAACTACTCACGCTGTCCGACCTTGACGAACGTCGACCGCCCAACCGTGAAGCACTTGTCGTACACGATCTACTCAGCGACATCGCGGCAGACATACACGCCGCGCAACCCGAGCGTGTTGTCACGGTCAGCGCCGACAGCGATGTGATTGCGCATGCGAATGGTGACCAACTCTTCCAAGCTCTTACCGCGTTGGCTTCCAATGCAATGAGGTACACCTCAGCGGATTCTCCGATTGAACTTGACGCAACCGCTATCAGAGAGCGCGTTCGAATTGAAGTTCGGGACCACGGTCCCGGAATCTCTGCTTCGGACGTTCCGCATGTCTTTGAACGTTTGTATCGGAGCGATAAGGGCCGGGCCCGAACTACGGGTGGTAACGGGCTAGGACTGGCGATAGTGGCAGCTATCGCTGACGCCCACAATGGCATGCGGGGCGTCCATCCCACACCTGGCGGAGGGGCAACAATCTGGATAGAACTCCCGAGTGTTGATTTCCGGTGACGTTGTCACAGTGTGTTGAGATTGTGGGTGTCACCAAGCTGACTTCGTGTGGGCAACTTGCGGTCCGTATCGGAGCTCCGAACTTGACCCGCAGCGAGGTGGCCCGGACGGTTTGTTGTGCTGCAACTAAGCGGAGCACAGACGCACTCATTTCCACGCCAACAACATGGTCGGCACAAAACCGTGTGATCACAAACCCCGAACCTGTGGGATTTGTGCAGCCACCCCGAGCACTAAACCCATATCCGGTATGGGTGAATCTTTTCTTCTAAGACCCCGCCATGGGGTCTTAGAAGAAAAACCTCGAACTGTTAGAAGAAAAACGGTGAAGCCTGAACACCAGTGGTGTTTGTTCACCTGAACGCATCCGACGGCCTCCGCAACGATCAACGAGTCCGAAGAGATGGAGGGTGGCACTCCAACTCTCGTGTTTTATGACGGGCTCGCAGATCGCAGCCACACACGCACAACCTGTGAGCCAAAGGTCGATAAAACAACTGCACCATCGATACCCGCAACCAGTGGTTGGTGACGCACACAATTTGATGATTTTGTGAGTGGGGTCGACCGCCGCTGTCGATAGTTTCGCCAGAATGTTACGCATAGGTTCCATGTCCCGCTTAGGTCGCCTATCGTTAGGTGTCGCTGTTGCTGCCGGTGCAGTACTCGGTGTCACCCAAATCACCTCAGGTGCAAACAACAGCACCAAAGAATCAGTGTTCGTTGGACTCGTTCCCGCCCGACTCCTCGACACCCGTCAAGACCAAACCACCTTCGACGGTTTCGACCAAGCCGTCGGACGACTCGACGCTGACACCACTTACGAACTCGACATCGCAGGCCGCGCCGGCATCCCAACAGATGCTTTATCAGTCACCGCGAACCTCGCCGCAGTCAACCCGTCAGGACCTGGCTATCTCACCGTGTACCCATGCGGTTTCGACAAACCACTCGCTGCAGCACTCAACTACACGCCCGGCGTCGACAACGCCAACGAATTCAGCGTCCCGATCGGCGACAACGGCGACATCTGTATCTACACCCACGCCGAAACCGACATCGTTGTCGACATCTACGGCTACTACACCACCAGCACCGCAACCGGCGAGCAAGGCCCGACCGGCCCACAAGGCCTCACCGGCCCGCAAGGACCTACAGGTACTGGCATCACCGCAAAAGGTTCCATTGATTATGTGGGACCGCCACTGTTTGACGGCACAGAGACCGGCGACGTGTGGATCGACGCAAACAACGAAGCATTCGTATGGACCGAGCAGGGCGCCTGGGACAACGTCGGCGCGATTTCAGGGCCCGCAGGTGCGAACGGGTCGCCGAATCGGATCACCGACAAACAAATCGCCATGCACGACTGGCACGACGACCCCGGCGCGCCCGCCACCATCAACGTCGGCACCAACCCAAGGAGGGGACTCGGCTTCGACGGCATCAACATCTACGTCGCCAATCACGGCAGCGACACCGTGTCCGTAATCAACCCCGCCTCTGGAGCCGTCACAACCATCACTGACCCCAGCTTCAATCAACCATTTGATATCGAATACGACGGCACCAATATTTACGTCACAAACTTCGGCGGCGCCACCGTGTCGGTCATCGACCCCAACAACAAGACCGTCGTCGACACCATCCCCACCGAGATCGACCCCTGGGGCATGGCCCACGCCGGCACCGACCTTTACATCACCCACCCTGTAAGGAACTCCATAACAGTCGTCGACCTCAACGACTACGACATCAGCACCACCATCACCGACACCCGCAGCTTCAAAGAACCGATCGACATCATCTACAACGGCACAAACATTTACGTCGCTAACCGCCTCAACGACACGGTTGCAGTGATTGACCCCGCCGACAACACCGTGATCAAAACCATCGACGTCGGCGACGGCCCAGAGGCTCTCGCCTATACCGGCGCCAAAATTTACATCACCAACCGCCTGGATGACTCCGTGTCAGTAGTCGACCCCGCCACCAACACCGTCACCGACACTATCGACGAGGGATTCAATACGCCCATGGGCATCGCTTACGACGGCACCAACCTCTACGTTGCGAACAACCAAGGCAGTTCGGTGTCAGTCATCGACCCCGCGAGAAACACCGTGACCTACACCATCCCTGCAGGCGATCGTCCACGGGGTGTTGACTATGACGGCACCAACGTTTGGGTCACGAACGCCGGCGATAACACGGTATCGAAACTGCCGCCCCGCTAACTGGCCGATACCGGTCGCGCAAGCTAAAACGCCGTACTGTCCGGGCCCCGTCGGCACGGTCGGCGAAGTAGCCAGACGGAGCCTTGAGGTCTTGAAAGAATAATTCCTAGAGGACAACCGCCAATACCGTCACCTTCTTTCACTTGTGCTCCTGCCAACCGGGGCTGATAGAGCTACCTGATGGAGAACGACAGCACTCACAACAAGCACTACGGACAAGTCAACGATCTTGTTGGGGCGATCCTGAGCGGGCTCGGCGACCCCACGACGCTGACCATCGAGGATCTTGCACCAGCTGATGAGTTTCATTTAGGTGGCGCAGCAGCAACGTCGGCGATCCTCGACGCGTTGAAAGTCAATGAAACTAATCGAGTGCTCGACATCGGCAGTGGCCTCGGCGGGCCAGCCCGTCGGATTGCATCAACCACTGGCGCGCATGTCACCGGCGTCGATCTCACACCGTCGTT
>Ga0213869_10001782_pt1 | contig 15576 bp, 17 predicted proteins | sample PICome_10_FD_160083 | JGI IMG/M metagenome (GOLD analysis project Ga0213869, IMG submission 160083) | Coastal seawater microbial communities near Pivers Island, North Carolina, United States - PICO132 | ecosystem: Environmental > Aquatic > Marine > Coastal | place: USA: North Carolina...
TGTATTTGTATATCAAGAAAAGGATCAATATATCCATTTGTTTTTTTACATATAAATCCCTTTGCGGATATAATTAAATATTTATTGATACTATTTTCTAATGTACTTGATATTGGTAATAAATTTGAAAGAAATAATTTAGCTCCCTCATAACTTATTATATACATTTTACTAGTCTGAGGAGTTGTCATATTAATATAATTAAAATCTTCATTATAGTAATTTGTATTAGTTAATGTTTCTTTTTCTTCATTAAGTAATGATATATACCAAAATTTATTGGGAATATTATCTTTTTTTTCAATCTTTTTAAGCGTTTCACACAATTTTTCTTCATTTATAATGACATCATCTTCTATAATTAATGAATAAGGAATTTTATATTCAACAATTTTTTTCCAATAATTCATATGGCTAATAAAATTACATACAGCTTTTCCTTTTAAAAAAGTGTCTTTATCGTTAATTTTAATACTAACTAGCTGATCTAATGTATTAGGTTTATGTTTTAGAGTTGGTATTACACCACCATTTATTAATTCATTTATACTTTTAGAATTTGCTATTTCACTCTGATGTATACCATCTATATTTATTCTCAGGTTTAATATTTTTATAGCATAATTTAATATATTATAAATATTCTTATTTCTTTTCTCTTTTGATATTTTATCACTTTTTAAAAAAAGGTGAGTAACTTTCATAATTTATATAATATTTATATAAAAAATTTTAAATAAAATTTTTTATGTTATTATATTAAAATTAGATACATGATCAATACTATTACTATTGGTAGTGAAGGTAATGGAATATGGGGCAAACGTATTATTAATTTTTTAGTTAAAGCAGTAAATAGTAATTACTCTATAATATGGGAAAATTCAAATAATTGTAATTTTATTGTAAAATCACATTTTAACAAAATAGAACCTCCTTGGAATAATGATAATAAAAACTATATATTATGGTCTGGTGAAGCGTATATGCCTTCAATTCCACAAAATGCAAAAAGAATATTATATATTATTACCACTTTTATAGATACACCACTTATGTGTTATATTCCTTATGTTCTTGATTCTCCATATTTATACAAACAAAAACTAAATAATAGTATTAGTCGTAAATATTTAATTGCTTATTGTAGTTCTAATAAAGTTCCTATTCGCGAACAATTATTCGATTTATTTGTTGAAAAAGCAGGAGCACATCAATGTCATTCATTAGGAAAAAATTTTGGTAGTTATATTTCTAGTCAACGAAAAGTTGAAGGAACTTGGGAATCACAAGAACTAGTACAAACATATACTAATTATAATTTTGTTTTTGCTATGGAAAATTCTGATGTACATGGATATGTTACAGAAAAAATCATGAATGCTTTTCACTCAGGCGCTATTCCTATTTACTGGGGATCAAAATATGTTAAAGAATTGTTTAACGAAAAAGCATTTATTTATGTAAATGATTTTTCAAGTCTTCAAGAATGTGTTGACTTTGTAGTAAGTATGAGTGATGAAGATAGAGAGAAAATGATGAATGAGCCTATATATCATCCAACAAATGAAATTATACATTTAATGGATGATGATTTTAATGAAAAAAACGGTAATAAGACTCTGGATAATTATTTAAAACGAATGAAATATATCTTAGCTTAATATATAAATATAAATGATACCTTTACATCTCGGTATTTATGCTATTTTATTTGTTTTAGTTGATGCAATTTATTTGACAAATATTGCTGGTCCTTATGGTAAAATGATTGCTAATATCCAAGGAGAAAAAATGGTTATGAAGATTATGCCGGCAGTTGTTGTCTACCTATCTCTCATTGGAGCATGGTATGTTTTTATTTATCGCGAGAGAAAAGGTCGCTCGTATTGGGAAAATGTAGGTCGCGCTGCATTACTTGGTTTTTTTATATATTCTGTTTATGATTTTACAAATTTGGCTCTTATTAATAAATATCAGTTAGATTTATCACTTATTGATTCGGTTTGGGGTGGATTACTATATGGTATTACAACTGCTATACTTTTACGCCTTTAAAATATGTCTAAAAATGAGAATACTACTTTGAAAAATCCACCTATTAAGGAGAGAATAGCCCCTATAAAAATAAATATTTGTCTTATTAAATTTATATTAGCTTGTAATAAGTCTTTAACAAAATCTGGAAACGCCCAGAGAAATTTTGGCACATCATTGGAGAAAAATTGAGGAATGGTATCGAAAAAATAATTTAATAATCTTTTAAAATAATCCGCTATGCCACTAAAAAATCCCATTTTGATTTAATTTTATTACAATATGGTTATAAAATAAAATTAAAAATACATAATATATGGAAGAATATAAGTTGTTAAAATTAGAATTATAATATTTGCATTTAAACTTTGTGATGCCAAAAGGCTAGAAAATAAGGCTGTTAATACCACCATAAATGAATCCCCCAAGATTGCGCCACCCCCAACTTCTTTCGCGTATTCCTTAAACATATCGAATACAATATTAGACCCACGGGGAACTATTTTGTCGAAAAAAATATAAAATAGCACATCATGTATGAGTTGAATAACTACAAATAATCCTGTGAATTTTAATATAGACCATTCTTTGAAAATCATTGGGTAAAAATATCGTGTTAAAATAGCTCCTATCACTAAAATCAATACATCAGCAACAACTGCAAAAACATTGAGTTTTAAGTACCATTTTTTTAAGAATTTGGATTTGAAAAACCCGAAAAATACCATTAAAATAATAATAACATCCGCAATGAGTGAACCATTTAAAATGGCTAAATAATCAGATGTGTTTTTGAAATTACTTATATCTTTAAAATGCATTTATTTACATTATAAAGATATTAAATTTAATTTGACATACAAACTTCTACGCATAAAGGGCAACCTTGGCAACATTCACGGCAACCTGACACCCCATCACGCGCTTTTCTACATTTTTGTGTTAATTGATGTGCTCTTCTCATTCCACGACGCCAACCCATATGACCTCCCTTCATTTTGGTTTTTGGTACTCTTCGCGTCCCATGTCCGTGTTTTTTACGAGCTTGTTTTGCCAACTTCAATGCCTTACTTGAAGGCTTACAACCCTCTTCTAAAATCTTAAAATCAACCGCAGCAGCCTTTCCACCAGATACTGCACTAGCTAATCGTGCCCGCCCCCAAGAATGTCCTGTTTGGTTTGGACGTGAACCTGATGAATAATATGCCCCTTGACCTTTTTTCACAATTTTACTTAATGATTTTTTAGAGCATCCTGTTTTTTTTGCCAATTCTGATGATGCCTTAATATCATCAATATCATATATTTTTTTAGCTCGTGTTACATGAGGTGACTCTTTACTCTTAAATGATCTGACGCGTTTTCGAGTATGATATTTTCCTTTCTTATATGCTCTTCGCGATTTTTTCAACTCTTTGGAATATTTTTTTGCATCTTTGCGCGTTAATTTCTTTGGTAAATACTTGATTGGTACTTTTGTCATTTTATTATATCTATGAGAGAAAAAATAACTTAAAAACTTAATATAATTATAATACATATCTAGAAAATTACCTTGTTCGCAATTTTGAGCGGACTTATTTATTAAATTTTAATTATTACATATTTTTTGCCTTAGTGGCCAAGTGGTAAGGCGTTGGTCTTGTAAACCAAAGATCGCAGGTTCAAATCCTGCCTGAGGCTTTAAAAAAATGTAATACCAAAATAACTAGCCCTTGTGGCCCAATGGATAAGGCGTCCGCCTTCGGAGCGGAAGATTCGGAGTTCGACTCTCCGCAAGGGTTCTTAATTTAATGTTCGGTTGGTGTAGTTGGTTATCACGTCTGCCTAACACGCAGAAGGCCACCGGTTCAAATCCGGTACTGAACTTACTAAATATTTGCAATAAACATATTAGATAGTGTTCAATTGGTGTAGTTGGTTATCACGTCTGCTTTACACGCAGAAGATCGCCGGTTCAAATCCGGCATTGAACTTTTTTTTATCTAATGAATAACGATAATATCAGAGATATTGTTGTTATTCCTATCATTACACACATCAATGTAATATTTTTATTTTTATCACTATTACTCAAATAAATATCACCATCATATTCATAACACGCTTGTGTTTTATTCATTTTTTGTATAAATGGAATACTTATATTTTTAGCTCTTTCCAATGATTGGTTTTTGTTTTCCAGACATTTTCTTTCTGAATAGGTACATTCTGATTTATAATGAGAACTTGAACCAGATATATCATTGATAGCTAAATATTTAATTTCATCTACTTCAACTTGTATTTTAACACAATATCCCCAGGATGCAGAACAACCTCTTCCACAATTACAATTTACAAAATTATCTGGATTGGTATTATTTTCTAGTGGATAGGTAACATTTACTATATTACAACTTTCAGTATTTGCTATTATACTCGGTATGGCAATAATTACCGCCCAGATCATAATGAATCCAAATAATACCGTTAAACTTATTGACACACATAATAGACAGTGTTGTTTATCTTCACGCATTGTAATTTTAAATTTATTATTACTCACTACAAAATTACAAGATTTCAATTTTTATATTTTGTAATGATAATATATAAATTATTATATGGAAATGTATTATTTATTTATATTTTTAATAGTTTTACTGTTATTTAATTTATTTTATGATATTAAAAAAAATCCATGTGCAGAAAAACTATCAGATTATGAATACTTAGAACATATGATTCCACATCATCAAGTCGCTATTGATATTAGCAAAATGTTACAAGAAAAAAGCACTTGGCCAGAAATGCAAAACATATTAAGAAAACTTATCTGGACACAAAATTATGAAATTAATATGATGCGTGATGTATTGAATAATAGTAATCTACCAAAAAATGATATGAGTAATGATATTAATAAAATGAATAAAAATTATTACAAAATTGTATCTGATATAACCTTTCCTAATAAAGTAGGATTAACAAAAACCTATTGCGACCCACATTTTTTTGACCCAGAAGAACATATGGCTCATCTTCAAGATATGGATATTAATGATGAAATGTATATTATACATATGATTCCTCATCATCAAGTAGCCGTTGATATGAGTAAAAAATTATTAAAACATACAAAAAATGATTTTATGATTTTTTTGACATATCGAATAATTCGCAGTCAACAAGAAGAAATTATATTACTTAATGACTTATTAAATAATAAAAAATATAAAAATAAAAGTACTTTGGTTCGTTAAAATTTTATTGACATTCAATAGCTTTTTTTTTATTATACATCATTAACTTTATTTCATCTTTTATCATATTCATTGTCTCATCATTATCCTTATTGTTGAGGTATTGTAAAAATTTTTCTCTCATCTCTGGATATTTATCTTCACAATCTTCTATCCATTCTTCAATCATCATTTCTTTTGTTTCATACAATGAATCCAGCTCGTTACTTTTATTTTTGAGATTCCAATTTCCATCCTCATAAACCATTAAATATTTATCTTTCATGTTGGATATATAAATATTCATATTTTCCGGTTTTGTTGGATTAAAATGTATTTGTTCGATCATATGTTTCACACAAAATGTAACTTGTTTCAATGAATTTATATAATCTTTATCTGTTAAATGTGATATATCTGTATCCTTGTAAGAGAGAAGATTTATATTATTATTTTGAATTATATTATTTGTAACATTAGGTACTTGTAATTTCTCCATAAGTTTATTAATTTGATTCGATAGTTTTTCTATCTGTTCGTCTTTTTTTATGAGTTGACTACGCTGTTGGTCCATCTGTAAATTCATTAATCTTACCAACTCTTTTAAGTCTTCGTCTTGACTATTTTTACAAGTATATTTTATATGGTGATACATTGATTGCATATGTCTAAATGGCTTATTGCAATATTTACAATGATATTCTTGAGTTTTTCTTGAATTTTTCTTGAGTATTTGTTGTTTTTTTGCGTGCTTAATTGTTTTTAAATGTTTATCATAATTTGACTTGTTTTTAGTGTTATATTCACACGCTTGGCAAACATATTCTTTCATTTATATAAGGAAAGAAAATACTTTTATACTACTTTTATACTACTTTTTTAGTACTTTTTAGTACTTTTTTAGTACTTTTTAGTACTTTTGATTTTCTTGAAAAATCCTTGAGTTTTTCTGAGTGTTTTTTGCAAAATTCTTGAAAATCCTTGAGTTTTTCTGAGTATTCTCTTGGTAAGCTTAAAATCGTTAATATTATTTGTTTTATTATGGTAATTCATAATAAAACATTATAAATTACCTAAAAGTCTCAGTGTAGTACTTTTTACTACTTTTTAGTACTTTTTATAAAAAGTTGCAATCGTTACTTCTTACAATCAGTACATACATAGTACTTTTTACGAAAATAAGACGGTAAGTACTTTTTAAAATTCCTCCGAAAAAGTAGTAGTTTGCGGGAGAGAGGGAGAGGGTATTTATAAATTCTTGATTAGAAAATCCTTCCAACTAAAAAATCCGGCGTTCTTTCTCTACAAAACATTCAATATATTTTAATTGATAGTTATCGGGTTTTTCTGAACCGAGCATCTTCGGGGTAACATACGTCCATTGTGTTGTTTTTGGTAAGAATCCCCATTGAACGTAAACGAAAGCAACTAATGCAGAACAGTAGAATCTTTTAGTTATTTGTCCTTCTTGTGTTTTTTTATGAAGAAGTGCATTAATCCAATCTGGGGGAAAGAGATCATATGGCTTATCATGAACTATTTTATGAGTTTCTTTTAGTATCTTATAAAAGTTTTCATCCCGGACACAATTTAATCTGCGCCAATAAATTGTTTCATTTTCTTTTGCGGAAGCGATTACTTTGTCGAATTCTTCTAATTCAACACCTAGTTTATATTTATGGTCTTCGGCATCAGGAAATAATTCGAAACTAGATTCAAGTACATATAATCCTTTTAATGGTGGGTCTGTGAAATCTGGGTCTCTTATAACAATTGCAGCATGGGAATATTTACTTTGGGTAAATGCTTCAATTAATTCAGTAAAACAAGAAAAAAAACAATTAAAACAACTATTATAATCAGCCTCATGATGGAATAATAACATATCACCCGTTTTAAATTTAGATTTATCTAATTGCATTGTTATTGTATATCTATAAATACAAAAAATTATACAATAAAGTACATATTGACAAAACCAGAAATCGGTGCGCCAAAAAAAAAATTGAAATACTTTTGCGCCCTATATAACAAGTAACTACAAACAACTCAACGCGAACGAACTCGATTCAAAATGACTCAACCAACTCAACTTTTCCTAGCAATGTTTGAATGCATTTGTCGTGGCAACGGAGTGACCTTTGAAGAAGGTCTTGCTATGCTAAACAAGCATTCTGCGGTGCGGGGATGGAATGACGACATAGCGCAGCAGCCGTGCATTGCGAAAGAAGTACCACAAGCGCAACAGGAAGAAGTGAAGCAGAAACAACCAGAACTACCAAAGCCGGCTGTTACGTCGAAGAAAGTCGACAAGCCCAAGTACGAGAAACCAACTGTTATTTTGCCCTGGACAGGCAAAGGGGTCGATACTTGGTGTCAAGGACTTCGTGTGAACCACCAACTGTTGTCACAGTGTACAATGAAACCAAAGAAAGACGGGTTTTGCAGTACCTGTCTGAAACAAGTGGAAGAAAAGGGACAGCCAAAGTGTGGAACAGTGGCTATGCGCATCGAAGCAGACGCACAGAAGAAAGTGTACAAGAACCCAGAAAATGGTAAGGAACCTGTGAAGTTTGCTGATGTGATGAACAAACTGAAAATCTCGAAGGAGTCTGCTCTTGCTGAGGCGGCTAAGTTTGGACTTGTGATTTCAGATGACGAGTTTGTCGCAACTGAGAAGAAGAAGGGCCGCCCTAAAAAGGCTAAGACATCTGCCAAGGCTGATACGTTGAGCGCTATTATCAACCAGGTTGTAGCGGCGTCAGATACTTCTTCAAGTGATGGTGAGAATGAACTGGAAATTCCGGTCACGCCCAATGTTCCACAGCCACCAACTGAGATCGAAGGAAAGACCGAAGAACCTTCTTCACCATTTGTTCTGGCTCCACCATCAAATTCTACTATTCTTAGCCGCCGTTCTAAGTCACCTGAACCTGTACCAGTACCTGAACCGGTAGCCGAACCAGTAGCCGAACCAAAAGAACAAGAACTGAAAGCAGAAGAGCCAGACAGCGATTACGACGCAGAGACAGATGATGAAGATGATTCTACGGAAGTCACAGAATGGAGCCACGGCGGTGTTGATTATCTCATCGATACCGAAGGTGTTGTGTATGACAAAAATACGCAAGAAGTGGTAGGTGTATACAACAAGGAAACCGATACAATTAATCAATATGTAGAAGAATCAAGTGATGAAGAAGAAGATTGTTAAATAGTAAAAAATTTAAAAACTAACAAAAAAATAAAAATTATAAAAATAAAAACAACTAAAAATCCCCTGTTTCCCTCCCCCATTGTTATCGCTTGCTTCCTTTTTTATGCGGGGACACACTGTAAACCCTGTTTTTATATGAAAACACCAACGTACCCATAGCATAGTAACCTGTGCCATATGCCCTTGTCGTAAAACCCCTTGTGTAAATTTTTTATGTAAACACTAAAACATATTAAGTACGCTAACCCATGTCTATTGTGATTGTTGTAATAATATTAAACAAATGATTATTTTTATCCTTACACAAAAGATAATAATAATGAAATAATAATAATAATTTTTTATAATATAGATTTATTACAATTCTTAATACATATTTTATAAAAGTTAAAAAATAATTGTACGACCTTCCCCAGGTATTTTTATAAAATTACCTCTATTAGTATAAATTACTTTTAAATTTAAATCTTCTATACTATATGATTTTTTAAATTTATTCTTGATAAATAATATGGTTTGTGGTTCACTTTCCCACATTCCCTTTTCCAAACATTCTATATTATCATAAAAATGTTTACACCCTTGAAGATTTAAAACCGCACCCCTAACTATTTTTATATTTTTCTCAAAATAATATAGATGACTAAACATAAGACAGAAGATTATAAAATATCTGCAGTTAAATATTACTTAAATAATGATAAAGGAGATGGATATAAGAAAACTTGTAAAATATTTGATTGTAAAAAATCCACTTTACGAGATTGGATTAAACGATATAATACTTCTAAAAATCTCACAAGAAAAAACAGAAAACCTATTTCTTACAAAATTACTAAACCACAAGTTAAAACTGCGTTGGAATTATTGAAACAAAACGAACAACTTACTATGAATGAATTAGCAATTGATATGAAAAAGAAATATACTACATTTGATATTACACCTCAACATTTAGGACAAGTAATAAGAGATAATAATAAAACAAGAAAAAGAACAAGACACGAGCATTTCCCAAAAGAAAGATATAAAAAACCAATAGAAAAACAAACTGAACTGAATAAATTTTATATTAGGGTTAAACAATTTCCTATGAATAAAATTATTTGTTTAGATGAAACAAGTGTAGGTTCTGCATTAAAACCAACATATAGTAGATGTGAATTAGGAAGAAGATGTGTAATAAAAACATCCAATCAATTTGTATTTCGTAAATTCACATTGTTAGTAGCAATAAGTAATTCAAAATGCGTCGGAAAAGAATTATATGAAAAAGGTGGTATGACAAAAGAAAGATTGTTAGAATTTTTAGAAAAAAATGTATTTTCAAAATACAAAGACCATCTTATTATTTTAGACAATGCTGGAAGTCATAATAACGAGTTAATAAAAAATGCAATCACAAAGAGTGGTAATCATTATTTATTTTGTGTTCCATATACTCCCAAGACGGATGCAATAGAGCAATACTTTAACCAAGTAAAAACATATTTGAAAAAGAATAGAAATGTTGAGAATTTTCAAGAGTTAGAAAAAAATGTTGAAAAAGCAATTGATAAAGTGAAACCAAAAAATTATACAAACTATTTTGAATATGCTTACAATTTGAAAGAAGGGTATGAATTAAAAAGAAAACTATCAACACGACGAAGAAAATTAAAAATTTATAAATAACATACTTAAAATTTATTTATTATTTTAAGTATATTGTAATGCGTCTAAAAAGTGAATTATACAAAAAAGAACAAGAAGAAATCGTTGATAAAATTATAACCATTTTGGATTTAGAAAATAATAATGTAATTAATTTATGTGATTTAGATAGTGATATTAATAAACAAAAACAAATAATGGAACTTATTCCAGAAATAAGAAAATATTATAGTTTTAATAGTATGAAAGCAGTTGGGGAACCAAATAAAATAAAAAGACCTTGGTTGTCAATAATAAAGCATTTAACAAAAGAAAAATATAATTTAGAAAGTAAAGAATGCCGATTTTTTGATGAAAAAGAAAATAAATATTTAAGAACTCAAAAATATATTTTTACAAAATTATAATTTGTTAACTTATAAAAATAATATATATATATATATATGACGATTTCGTGGTATTCTATTTCTATTTCTCCACAAAGTGGGGGGGGGGCAATTTTTAATGGATATTTTAGTGTAGATAATAATACTAATTTAATTTTAGCGTTTTATGAAACAATTAATGGTTCAACTAATTTTAATAATAATATTTTACTCCCAACAGGAACTGGTTTTGCAGTAGGAAGTTATTTAGGGTTTACGAATTATAATTATAATAATTATGCCGTGTATGACAATGCTTATTTATCCAATTGGCTGCAATTTGACCACTATGGAGTGGTTATTACATCTATGTCGGCATATCCACAATATAATCAATTCAATTTTTGGGCTACTTTTGAGGGTGATGAAACAATAAATAATATTGGAATAGTTGGAAATAATGAAGTATTAAGTAGTAGATTTACTATTACACCAACCTCAAACCCTATATCAAATATTTGTTTTCCTGCTGGAACACCTATTACTTGTAATCAAGGAAATATTCCTATTGAAAAAATTAATCCAGACATTCATACTATTCGTAATAAAAAAATTGTAGGAATTACTAAAACTATTACACAAAATAAATATTTAGTATGCTTTGAAAAGGATGCATTAGTAACTAATGTTCCTTCACAAAAAACTATCATAAGTAAAAACCATAGTATTTTTTATAATGGATGTATGACACAAGCAAAACAATTTGTAGGAATAAATGATAAGGTATATAAAATAAAGTATAGAAAAGAAGTTTTATATAATGTATTAATGGAAGAACATGATAAAATGGTTGTGAATAATTTAATTTGCGAAACTTTGCATCCAAAAAATGGAATAGCAAAATTATACAGAGATTTACAAAAATTAAATCCAGAACAACAAAATGACTTAATAAACAATTATAATGAACTTGTAATTAAAAATAAAATATTTACTTCTAAAAAATAAATTAGTAAATTTATGAAATATATTAATTTATTGGAAAAATACTTAAAATAAAAATATTAAGGAATATTATAAGGGATGGAAATAAAAGAAAAACCACCTGACGACTTTTTCAAAGGAATTAAAACATCTTTGAAAAGTGTCTTGAAACATCCTGATATTAACTTACCCAAAATTACAAATGCTGTCATTAAGTGTAATAAAATCGTTATTCAAACTATGATGTTTATGAAACTTTTTTTATTAGACCATTACGATAAGCATAATAAATTACCAGTTATTAATGATGAATTTATTAACTCTTGTATGAAAATATTATGTAATGAAAAAGCAAGTGGAAGACCACCTAAAAAAGAAATCAAAGAACTCAAAGATAGATTAACTGCGTTTTGTAAAACAGATTTTCAACCGCTTATACAAAATGAAAACTTGGATTATACGCATATGAATACTATTTTAGATTATCTAACTATTGATATTCTTACGATGTATGAGAACAATATTAAATTACATTATGTAGAGTATGTTGAAAGATATGTAAATGTAATTTGGAAAAAGAAGTTTATTATGAATAAAATAAAAAAGTTAAATATTACACAAAAAGCAAAGGAACAAAGAGTAAATAATTTATGTAATCAATTACGAAAAATTAAAACTGATTTACTAAATATTGAAAATAGCAATTACAAATCTCATTCTATGTATCACAAATGGATTAACCAACAAAAACAATTTATTACACCAAATAAAGCAAGTTATATAAAGAATAATATTGTTTATGACTTAATGTGTAGTCCTATGGATTATTTTCCTTGTATGATTTTTATGATGAAACAAATTGAAAAAGAAGAACAAACAATTTATAATGTATTTCCTATGAGAAGTGAAGTTATACCAAAACACATACGATTAGATACAACTACAGTAGTTCATTTGCTTATGACAAAGAAACAAGGAAATAAAAGTGATTTTTTAACAAAGGGTAATTTGAAACGCAAAGAAGATAAAATATGGGAGTTCTTTTTTAGAACTGAAAGAAAGTTTTTCAAAAAGAAATATTATGAATTTCACCATATGATAGAAACAGATGGAGTAAGTTGTTCTTTGTTATTATTGCGTAAAGATTTAGTTGGTAAGAAATTGCCGATGATGAAAAAAGGTTTATTAACTGAAACATATATTGATGAACTAAATGATTATTCACAACTACAAAATAAGAAAATTATAGCAATAGACCCTGGAAAATGCGATTTAATTTATTGCGTTGATGATTGTAATAAAGAAGCAAATAAGTTTCGTTATTCACAAGACCAACGAAGAAAAGAAACAAAGAAAAAGAAGTTTTCAAAAATACAACTGGAATTGAAAGAAGAAAAAATAAATGGTAAAACCATTATAGAATGGGAAACTGAAATATCAAAATTCAATCGTAAATCACTTAACATACCAAAATTTAAGGAATACATTAAAAAGAAGAGTGAAATAAATGGAATGTTATTTACCTTTTATGAAAAATACATTTTTAGAAAATTACGATTACAAAGTTATAGAAACACAAAGAAAAGCGAACAGAAAATGATAAATAATTTCAAACGCATTTTTGGAGATGAAAATGATGTTGTAGTTTGTTTTGGTGATTACGAACAGAAAAAACAAATGAAATTTAAAGAAGCAACCAAAGGAAAAGGAATGAGAACCTTATTTAGAAAAGCAGGATTTCAAACTTATTTGGTTGATGAATTTAGAACAAGTTGTATGTGTTCTAAATGTGAAATAGGTATTTGTAAAAAGACGATGGTTAGGGAAAATCCAAAACCATATAGAAGCGGTAATGTATTAATCCACGGACTGATTTGTTGTAAGAACGGATGCGGTTATTGGAATAGAGATGTTAATGGTGCTACAAATATTTACAAAATTGCTTATAATGCGATAAATAATAAGGAAAGACCAAATTATTTATCAAGAAGCAAGAATTTATCAACTGGTTTAGACGAACCAGTAAAACCAAAATTTACACGCTCTGGGAAGGGCAAACCTTTTTGATTTTTTATTGCTCCGAAAGGTGCGGTTTTAAATCTTCAAGGGTGTAAAGTTTTCTAAAAAACATTGTGATTTTGAGATAAACATTTGATCTGTCTTAAAATATATAGTATCGTCATTAATATTACTGATTTTTTGTTTTAAAAAATTAATATCCTCTTTTATAATAGTATCTGTTCTAATTTTAACTATAAAATCATATTATTTTATTATATTTATTCATTATGCAATTATGCAAATGAACCCATTGTATCATATTCCTTTGGAAATAATTTTTATTCATTTTTTTTGGTAATAATTTAGTAATTTCAGATATGTCAGAAATTGTAACGAAATTTGTATCTTTTTTAATATGAAAATGTATTATATTATCTGAATATCCACAATAAATAATATCTTCTAATTTTAATTTATAAAGTAATTTATTAAATGTATTTAAACACCGTACCTCTCCTATTATAATAAACAAAACCCTTATATATATATTATGTTTATTATTTATTAATATTCATAACCAAATAATTCAAAATCCTTTTTATACTTATTAAAAATTAAATCTTTTAATTCTTTATCTAAAATTTCATTATAGTTTTTTTTAGAATTATTTGAAGCATTTAATGTTGGATAATTATTGAAATTTACTATATCTTTAAAACATTCTAGTTCTTTTAATTCATCTATAAGATTTTCAAAATGAATAATATGAAAAGTATTATCAATATATTCATGTTGGAAACAGCTATTAATTTTTATAAAATTTATAAATTCATTTTTATTAAATTCCTGATTATTTTTGCCCTTAATCCAAAAATAATATGATAGCATTCTATCATATGGATTTCTTACGATTGTAAATTTAAAATAATTATTTATTCTTTCACCATAAGTATTTTTATAATATGCTATTTTATTATGTTTAATATCTCTTTTGTTTTTTTCACAAATAATATCAATACCTTGATTTAATCCCATCCTACTATTTCTCTGTATTACCATATTATCTACTAAATGTTTTAAAAATAAAGATAAAGAATTACCAGATGTTTTTGGAATATGAATAAATATAAATTTAAGTTTATGTGAAATCATATATTATATATTCAAAAAAAATATTTTTTTGCTTTTTTTTAATAAAAAAGACAAAAAGAGAAATGAGTAATAGTAAAAGAAAATTGAAATGGAATGAAAAAAGAGAAAAAAGGTAATTTCCGAACAGAAAAGCGAAAAGAACTCGATTCAAAATGGCGACAACAACATTTCCAGAGGCGTGTGTGGGTCGTACAGACACAGGACCAAAGAAGGTGAAGGTGTCACGAACGAAGAAGCATGAACCGATGAAGATGTCAGAGGAGGAACTTTTCGCGAAACTGACAAATGAACCAGAATTCGCAACCGAATTCCTGGCGAAGTTTGCGGAGTTTCAGAAGGCAGTGACGGCATTCAAGAAGGCGAACCGTGAACGGGTGGAAACAGCAAAGGCAAAGGCGAAGACTGAGAAGGAGACTCACGAACGAAACAAACTGATGGAACAGATCAAGGCACTGCGCGAGATCGAACATGCGGACGGTCTCTTCCCAGACAACTGTGTGGATGACCTCTCCATTCGAGACATCAAGGACTACATCAAAAGCACAAAGGCAATCATCAAGCAGCGCAAGGATGACGCAACAGCAGCCATCAAGGCCGAAAAGGAAGCCAAAAAGGCTGAAAAGGAGGCTGCGAAGATGGCAAAGCAGCTCGCCAAGGAACAGAAGGAGGCAGAGAAGGCAGCCAAGAAGGCGGAGAAAGACGCCAAACTGGCAGCCAAGGACCGCGCAAAGCGTGAAAAGCTCCTGGCTCAGCTCGCCAAGTTGGTGGAAAAGGACGAACTGGACTTCATTCCGGACTACAACGATGAGACCACCACCGATGTCCTCGCTGAACACGTGAGCCGGTGCAAGTGCGCAATTGCTCTGGCAAAGATGAAGGACACCATCAGTGACCTGCCTGAGTACAACGCTGAGGAAGCAGAGATCGAAGGACTGGAACTCAT
>Ga0213869_10001794_pt1 | contig 15530 bp, 13 predicted proteins | sample PICome_10_FD_160083 | JGI IMG/M metagenome (GOLD analysis project Ga0213869, IMG submission 160083) | Coastal seawater microbial communities near Pivers Island, North Carolina, United States - PICO132 | ecosystem: Environmental > Aquatic > Marine > Coastal | place: USA: North Carolina...
CCTTATCTAGGCCTAAGATACCTATGTCACCAATATGATGGTGGCCGCAGGCATTAATGCAGCCCGATATTTTTATTTTCAGTGGCCCCAATGCGCGCTCGCGCGCCTGATATCGCTGAGACAATCGCTGCGCAATAGGTATTGAGCGTGCCGTCGCCAGCGCACAGTAATCCATACCCGGACACGCAATCAGGTCTGATAGCAGACCGATATTGGCGGTAGCCAGCTGAGCCGCGCACAGTCTCTGGTACACCTCGGGCAGATCAGCCTGAGCAACATGTGGCAGCACAATGTTCTGTTCGTGGCTGACGCGTAATTCATTAAACCCGTACTGCTCAGCGATATCCGCGAGGCATCGCATCTGCTGCGCGCTTGCATCACCCGGTGTTTTACCGTGCGCCTTCAAACTGACTGTCACCGAGGCATAGCACTCTTGCTTATGAGGGCTGACGTTGTGCTCCACCCAGGATCGGAATGCGGGCACCGTATCAATCTGATCGAGATACGGCTCGGTATCCCGTTCAGGAAAATCAGGCACTGAAAATTGATCCATAATGTCTAGTAACGGCTTTAATGCTTTGGCACTAAACGCAGCAGTGACAGAGGGCAACACGTCGTTTACCGCCGCAGTAAAGGACTCCTCCCCCATAGCCTGCAGCAGAATTTTAATCCTCGCCTTGTATTTATTGTCGCGGCGTCCAGCCAAGTTATAAACCGATAAAATGGCCTCAAGATGAGGCAATAGCGCTGCTGTCGGCACCCCACGAAACAACCGCTTGCCGACTACGGGAGTTCGCCCAAGCCCACCACCCACATAAATGTCAAAGGCGATCTCATCGCCCGACTGCACTAGCCTCAGGCCGATATCATGCGCTTTGATCACGGCGCGATCGACCGCACCCGCGCTGATCGCAATTTTAAATTTACGCGGCAAAAACTGGAACTCAGGATGATCGGTAGACCATTGACGAATCCATTCCGCATAGGGCCGAGGATCAGTCACTTCGTCTAACGCCGCCCCAGCAAAATGATCGGTGGTCACATTACGAATGGTGTTTCCGCTGGTCTGTATGGCGTGCATGTCTGCCGTGGCGAGCGCCGCCAGAATGTCTGGTGTATCGACCAACAGTGGCCAATTAAACTGAATATTCTGCCGCGTTGTAAAATGCCCGTAGCCCCGGTCCCACCGCTCTGCAATATCTGCCAACACCCGCATTTGCCGACTCGATAACGTGCCATAGGGTATCGCCACTCTGAGCATATAAGCGTGTAGCTGGAGATAGACGCCATTCATCAACCGTAACGGCTTGAACTCGTCCTCCGTCAACGCGCCGGAGAGCCGTCGCTCCACCTGATCCCGATACTGAGCCACCCGCTCCTGCAAGAAACGCTCATCAAAGGCGTTATACCGGTACATCAGGCTCGCCTTGCCACGCTAACATCAGGACCACGCGCTGGCTGGCTTTGTTTTGGCACCACAGAAAACACCGTCGAGGTTTGAACGCTCGCCTGCTGCAGCGGCTTCATAAACACGCCCAGCACATCGCCTGCGTCCGCACGCTCATCAATTCGCCGGGCTTGCGCACCACGGGCATGAAGCGTGACTGCTTGGGTCACATCACTGACCCATTGCTGGTGTTTACTGAGGTAAAGCAGCTCTCCAGTGATCAGGCGATTACAAATGTTATAGCGGTGCATCAGTGACTCCATCGTTACCCGCGATCACGTAAGGCGCGATCGCTGCTGCTCGTATTGATTCTCTGTAATGAGTCGGCTGATGTGGCCCATCGGTCGCCGAGATCGCGACCAAGTAGACACCCAACACCGCTAACTCATCGTCAATGGTTTTCGCCGTTTCGGACGCGGCATCAATGCTGTGAAACGGTAATGCGTCGGCTATTTTTCTTACCCACTGCTCATCGTTTCCCCAGAAGACCACTTCGCCAGTGGTGAGCCGGTTAGCCGTAATAACAACGGGTGGCCTAGTACGAGCCATGCTGCTCTCGCCCCAGTGTGTCAACTGAATTGGCGGGCTCGCGCAGATCGCTGGCACCCACTACACCCGCGATCCCAACCAAAATCATCAAAGGCCCCTCGAAGCGCTGCTCATCGAGTGCCCCAACGAACCCATCTAAATGACTCACAAAAGCGCGTTGATCTCGACGGGAAACATTTTCAATGCAGGTGACCGGTGTCAGCCTATTCGCACCGTGCATCAATAAGCGTCCCTGTAAAAACGCTGCCGTCTTGCGACCCATATAGACCGCCAGTGCTTGCTCCGTATCGACCAACTGCTGCCAATCGTGCTCTGCATACCCTTTAGCATCGTGCGCCGTCAAAAAGGTCACCCGCGTATTTCTGCCTCGTTGGGTCAAAGACACCTGTAGCGTCGCGGCAGCGGCCGCAGCGGCGGTGATACCGGGAATAATCTCTGTTGTAACCCCAGCCGCGGTCAGCGCCGTTAACTCCTCATCCAGTCGGCCAAACATGCCAGGGTCGCCGCCTTTCAGCCGCACCACTATCTGGCCCTGTGACGCCTTATAGAGCAAGTGTGCGCTGATATCAGCCTGAGGCATCGATACGCCGAAGCCTTTTTTCCCCGCATTGATAAATTTGGCTTCTTTTCTCGCAAGATCCAGAATGTGATTGCCCACTAGACGGTCATAAACGATAACGTCAGCTTCTTGTATCACCCGGCGTGCCTTGACGGTCAGCAGATCGGGATCGCCCGGGCCTGCACCAACAAATATCACCTTGCCCTCCGGGGCGGCCCACTTTTGATGCTGTGCTAACAACGTAGAGAGCGTGCCCTCTAAGGCGGCGGGTGACAGATCCGTCTGCTGAGTTGAACGTTGGAAGAAATCAGTCCAAAAACGTCTCCGCGGCAAACCCGGTAACAACTGCCTGACGCGATGACGAAACTGCTGGGCGGCTCGGGCCACCAAGCCCAGATGGATGGGCAGCATCGATTCGACATCCAGCTTGATTTGTTGCGCCAACACCGGCGCAGTGCCTTCGGTACCGATTGCGACCACAACCGGATCGCGATCGACGATAGCCGGCGTGATGAAGTCACAAACGTCAGGACGGTCAACCACATTGACCCAAACAGCCGCCTGGTTCGACAACTGCGCAACACGCATATTATCGTGGTCACATTCGCTGGCGGCGTAAACCAAGCGAGCGGCCTGCAGGTCGGACACATCGCAGGTCCTTGTCTCCAACTGCAGTCGGCACTCATCACGCCATTGCAACATGACAGGCGTAGGCTCCTGACAGAACAAAACGACTTCGGCTGCGGTTTTCAATAAAGCGCGGCATTTTGCTTCGGCAAGCAAACCGCCGCCGACGACAATCGCCCGGCAGCCACGTGTCGACACAAAGATAGGTAGGTAATTCATAGGGCGACAGCCTAACCACCCTTGCTATATAACGAAAATATTTTTAAATAATGGTCTTATAACCGAATTATTAGAAATATATTTTCAATTTAAGATTAAAAATAGTATATTTTTCTATTTACTTCCAAGGAACTCGAATGAAACTTGATTACACTGACAAGGTGTTACTAACGTTATTACAACGTGACTGTACGCTATCGCTAGAACAGCTTGCCGCAAGAACAGGGGCTAGCAAGACGCCGGTATGGAATCGGGTGAAAAAACTGAAGCAACAGGGTGTCATTCGTCATGAGGTGGCCCTGTGTGACCCTGATGCGTTGGGTTTAGGCGCCTGCTTCTTTGTGCTGGTGCAGACCAGTGAGCACGATGCTGCTTGGCAACAACAGTTTCTCAGTGCGGTTCGCACTCGGTCCGAAGTCATGGAGGCGCATCGTCTGGCGGGTGATGTCGACTATATTCTCAAAGTCAGAGTCGCCGACGCGAAAGCCTACGACCAGTTTTATCAGGGTCTCATTGCGGACGTGAAAATTTTCAAAGTCACTGCGCTACTGTCGATGGAGGAAGTGAAGTACGACACAGCCATGCCCATCGCAGGGGATGCTGTGGCCTGAGTGGGTGGCGTCAACCCATCAATTTCGGACCTCGCACCGGCGGACTACGCTTTAGTCTCAGGCCCCTCGCCTTTTAAGCTGGCCAAAAAAACTTTGAAGTAAACCCCCATCGACCACAGCGTGAGCACGACCGCGATTCCCAATAGTACGATGCCAAGCAACCGCAAAGACTCACCTGCTGGCTCGGAGGGGTACCACAGTAAGATCGGGATGGCCGTCATTTGAAAACCAGTCTTCAGCTTCGCCAACGATGTCACCGCCACTGATGTCCGATTGCCTGCTTGCGCCATCCACTCCCGCAATGCGCTCACTACTATTTCGCGACCAATCACCACCATGGCCGCCAAGGTAATAAAGGCATTGTCCATTCGATGCAGCAATAAAATTAGCGCTACTGACACCAGTAGCTTATCGGCAACAGGGTCGAGAAATGCACCAAACTCAGAGGTCTGATTCATTTTGCGCGCAAGCCAACCATCGAGCCAATCGGTGATACTCGCAACGATGAAGACCAACGCCGCTCCCACCGTCGATATCGGTTGCGGTAGATAATAAAAAAGGACCATCAGCGGTATCGCCAATACTCTCAGGGCTGTCAGTAAATTGGGTAAATTCAGTGGCACACAATACTCCCATCACGCACTGCGATTCTCGCACACAGCACCGTGCTCATGTGGGTCAATCGTTGACCGTATGCAGATGCTCGTAAATGGTACGCGCAATGGTCGCGCTGATCCCTTTAATTTTTGCCAACTCTTCAACACCTGCGTTCTCTATGGCCTTGGCACTGCCAAAATGGCGCAGCAGATCACGCCGCCGCTGAGCACCGACTCCTGGAATCTCCTCTAGAACCGACTGCTTTCTCGCCTTCGCACGGCGACCGCGGTGACCGCTAATCGCGAAGCGATGCGCCTCATCTCGAATCTGCTGTATTAAGTGTAAACCCGGGTGATCGCCCCGTAGGCGCATCTCCGTGCCAGAGTCTGCATCGATCAGCGTCTCGAAACCGGCTTTTCGGGTCGTTCCTTTGGCCACACCAATCACTTTCACGCTGCTGATGTCATAGGTTGCCAAGACTTGTCGAGCTTGACTGACCTGCCCTTTTCCACCGTCGATAAATAAAATATCGGGCAGCTGACCCTCTCCTCTCGCCAAACGCTTGTAACGTCGCTCTAGCGCCTGTTGCATCGCAGCATAGTCATCACCTGGTGCAATATCCTCGATATTGAACTTACGGTAATCGGCTTTGCGCGCGCCATTGCCATCAAATACCACGCAGGATGCGACGGTCGCTTCACCCGAGCTATGGCTGATATCAAAACACTCCATGCGCACGGGAATGCTTTCCAAGTCTAACGCTCTTCGCAACGACTCCAATCGACCTGCCATCGTTTGTTTTCCCGCTAAAAACGATCGTAAATTCGTTTGCGCCGTTTGTACCGCCATCTGTAACCAGCGTGCACGGGCATCGCGGACACTATGCTTAATCGACACTTTGCGGCCAGAGTCAGCGGCCAGCGTCTCTTCCAACAAACCCTGGTCATCAATACGATCACTGAGCACAATTTCCTGAGGAATTTGTTGCTGACTAGACAAGTAAAACTGAGGCAAGAAGGCCTCCAATATAGCCGCGGGCGCCTCATCCAGTCGGATATTAGGGTAGTAACTACGGCTTCCCAATACCCGCGCCTCCCGGACAAAGAGGACTTGTATACAGGCGTGACCATGCTCTGTAAAAACGGCCATCAGATCTAAATCACCTCGTGTGCCCTCGATGCTCTGGGTGGATTGGACGTTTTGAAGCTGGGTGATTTGGTCGCGCAAGTCCGCTGCATCTTCGTAAGCCAATGCGGCGGCGGCAGTCTCCATTTCGTCTGCCAAGCGCGACATCAACTCATGTGATTGACCATTCAGAAACAACGTCGACTTGTCGACCTGCTCTTGGTAATCCTGATCAGACACCAGACCAACACAGGGCCCTGAACAGCGACCAATTTGGTATTGCAAACAGGGACGGGAGCGATTGCGAAAGTAGCTATCGCGACACTGACGCACCTTGAATACCTTCTGCATCAGATGCAATGTCGATCGCACTGCACCGGAGCTTGGATAAGGTCCAAAGTAGGTGCCTTTGCGCCGCTTTGCGCCGCGATGAAAACTCAATCTCGGCCAACGATCTTCAGAGGACAGATAGATATAAGGATACGACTTATCGTCTTTCAACAGTATATTGTAAGGCGGACGATGCTGCTTAATCAGGTTGTGCTCCAGCAGCAACGCATCTCGTTCAGTGCTGGTAACGGTGACTTCGATATTGGCTATTTTGGCGACCAGCGCCATCGTTTTCTTCGACAAACCCGACGGGCGGAAGTAACTCGTCACCCGACTTTTCAGGTTTTTAGCCTTGCCAACGTAAAGGAGCCCGCCGTCTCGATCATACATTTGGTAGACCCCAGGGCGAGAGGTCAGCTGTGCGAGATAGGACTCGGCATCAAAATCACTCATCAGGACGCGACGATCTCGGGGAGACCCAGCACCCGCGGCTCCATCTCCAAGGTCAGACCAAAAGCGCCTTCGACGCTGGCGACAATATCGGCCGCCAAGCTCAACCAGGGCCCTGCCGTTTGTGCGCCGCAACCCACTAACACCAGCGCATGCGCCTCTGACACTTTCACGCCCTGCTTTTCGACGCCTCGCCAGGCTAGCCGGTCAATCAACCAGGCAGCGGAGACTTTTACCCGACCCTCAGGCCCCGGGAAAAGCGGCACATCGGATACCCGGTCACGCAGCACCTCTCCCTCTTCCTGAGTCAGCACCGGGTTCTTAAAGAAACTCCCCACATTCGGGGTAACGACTGGATCAGGTAGCTTTTCCTGCCGCAGCGACATCACGCCGGCCAAGACAGCGTCATGAGTGGGGTCAGCCAACTGCAATCGCTCTTTTAAGGCCGGATACTCGAGGCATACCGGTGCTGCCCTGTCGAGCTGGAAATCTACCGCTGTGATAATCCACTGTGCTCCCTCCTCGTGCTTAAAGCAGCTGTCACGATAACGGAATTGGCAAGCTTCTGGTGCCAGCACAGTTGTTTCGAGGGTCTCACGATGGATCACGTGCACCGCCCGAATACACTGCGCGACCTCGACACCATAGGCACCAATGTTCTGAATCGGCGCTGCCCCTACCGACCCCGGAATCAGGGCTAAATTAGCCAGACCATGCAATCCATGGTGATGGCACCACAGGACCAATTCATGCCAGTTTTCGCCCGCGCCAACCCGCAGCACCACTCGACCTCCATCGTCTGCACGCAGCGTGCGTCCCTTGATATCCATGAGCAATACCGTGCCAGGTTGCACGGGGTGCATCACGACGTTACTCCCACCACCGAGCACGGTGATCGGCCCAAAGGGTCGCGCATCGGTGAGCGCTTGCTCAAGCTGCGTCGCATGGGTGATGGCGACCACGCGATCGGCGTGCGCGGTCAGTCCCAGTGTATTGCGTCCCGAAAGATTCCCACTCTCCAAAACTGAATCACTCACCATCCGTCAGTAACTGCTGAATGGCGTCGAAATCTTCCTGAGTATCCACCCCAATCGGAGTCGTCTCAGGCGCCAGTTCAATCTGGATATGAGCGTCATGGGCCAGCGCCCTCAACTGCTCTAGCGACTCGCTGAGTTCAATTGCCGCGGGAGGCCAACTCACAAAACGCAGCAAAAACCGAGCGCGATAAGCGTACAAACCAATATGGCGATGACACTCAGCCACCGCGGTGTCATCGCGCCGGCTGGGAATAGCAGCACGCGAAAAGTACAGCGCTCGCCCCGTCTCGCTAGCAACCACTTTGACCACCGATGGCTTGGCGGCGTCTTCAATCGCGAGCGGCTCCATTAAAGTCGCCATGTTAGCGTTGGGTTGCTCAGACAACATGGCCGCCACGCGCTGAATATTCGCGACCGGCATCAGGGGCTCGTCCCCCTGTACGTTCACAATAATCGTGTCATCCGCGAGTGATAACTGTTGAACCACCTCAGCCAATCGGTCGGTTCCTGAGGTATGTTCCGCGCTTGTCATCTGAACCTCTGCACCGCGGCCCACCATCTCATCACGAATGCGGTCGTCGTCGGTTGCTATACACACCCGATCCGCCCCGGCACGCATCGCTTGCTCCCAGACCCATGCGATCATTGGCTTACCCTTAATGCGAAGCAATGCTTTACCCGGTAGTCGAGTCGAGCCATAGCGAGCCGGAATAACAACTGTAAACATAAGGATCCTAGGTCTGCACCCGCGTCGGCAATTTATCGTGTAATCCTGTCAGTAACGAGGCCGGTAGCTGCACCTCGATCTCTACCACCCACAGTCTACTATCGATCGACCCACTGAGCTTTATCGCGTCCTTCTCGGTGATCAAAACGGTCTCGGTCACAATGCCCGTAAGGTGCTGCGGCATGATGACGTCATGGTCGGGTAATGACACCGTCTTTACCGTCAATCCCTGCGTTGTGAGCATCTGAAAAAATTGTTCGGGCTGTCCCAGCGCAGTCATTGCCGTGAGCGTTTGATCACTCCACAGGGACAGACAATCTGACCACACGACGAGGCGGCCAGACGCGAGATGACGCGCACCGCTTATATGATATTCAAAACCGCTATGGGGATCGTCACTATTGCGTTCCAGCACCCAGTCGACTTCCTCCAGCCGCTCTCGAGGCTCACGCAGTGGACCCGCTGGCAACAACCGACCGTTACCCAAGCCTCTCTGTCCATCGAGCACCACAATCTCTAAGTCTCTTGGCAGCTGATAATGCTGTAACCCATCATCCGACAGCACAATGTCAATCGCATTATCTTGTATGAGCGTATGGAGGGCCTGAAGCCGATCGCGCCCTACCACAACGGGCACCTCAAGCTCCCGCCTAATCAGCAGCGGCTCGTCACCCACAGATGCAGAGTCGTCATTCGGGGCCACCTGGCGGGCCTCATCAAGCGCTTGACTACGATACCCTCTACTGATGACGCCCACTCGATAACCGCTGTGTTGTAACCAGCGGCCCAATGCGATCAACACTGGCGTTTTGCCGGTTCCCCCGACGGTCAATCCACCAATGACGATCACCATGACACCGTCAGGCGTTGCCCCCTTCAACGGCGCTTGATCACGGCGGCGCTTAACTTCAAACCGAACGAGCAACGAGAGCGGTAGCAGACACCAAGATAGGACACTGTTGCCGTACCAAATCGCGTTAAGGCCCCGTTCCACCGCACCGCGCAAAGCGGTCATGACGCTGCAAAGCCTTGCCGATACAGATCTGCGTAAAGCCCGTCAGTGCGGATTAAATCGCTGTGCGAGCCACTCGCCACAATACGCCCCTCATCCATGACGACAATGATGTCGGCACGCTCTACGGTAGACAGGCGGTGTGCAATAACGAGGGTGGTACGCCCCGCGGAGGCACGCTCCAACGATGCCTGGATTCCCGCCTCCGACTCGTTATCGAGCGCGGAGGTGGCCTCGTCCAGCACTAATATTGGGGCGTCTTTCAGTACTGCCCGCGCGATCGCCAGCCGCTGTCGCTGCCCACCCGATAAGCCGCCTCCGCCATCGCCCAAAACCGTCTCGATGCCCTCTGGAAGCGCCTCCACAAACGCCCTCGCATGCGCCGCCTCCAAAGCTGACTGAATCGCCTCATCGGTGACTGCGTTGTCCTGACCAAATGCAATATTGGCTCGAATCGTATCGCTAAACAGGATCACGCGTTGCGATACCAGCGCAAATTGCTGACGATAATCTGACAGTTTAAAGGCTTCCGCGGACTGACCGTCGAGCCGTATTTGCCCGGCGGTCGGCGCATAAAAGCGGCAAAGCAGTTGAATCAAACTGGTTTTTCCGGCCCCCGAGCGGCCCACAAACGCCACCATCGCACCCGCTGGAATATGGAGGCTGACCTCATCTAACACGCGGCGATCTGATTCAGGGTACGAGAAGCTAACCTGCTCGAATTCAATATCACCCCTCGCACGTGCCAACGATAACGAACCGTTATCGGGCTCAGGCTCAGTATCTACCTGAGCAAAAAGATCCTCGGCAGCTGCTAGGCCTCGCTGGATAATGCTTTGTACATTCGTCAGGGTACGAATGGGCTTACCCAGCTGCGTTGCAGCCGCGATGAAGGCGACCAATGACCCGGGTGAAAAGCCACTCAAAATAATCGGATCAAGGGCAACCCAAAACAGCGCCCCCAGCGCAATCGCCAATAAAATTTGTGCGATCGGGGTGGAAATGGCTTGGACAAAGGCCAGCTTCAAGCTCTGTATCCGATTGATCTGACTGGCCTCAAAAAAGCGCCTGTTCTGCTGCTCAGTAGCAGCAAACATTCTGATCTCCTCGAACGCATTCATACTCTCGGCGCTGAGCTGCGTGACCTCACCCATTGAGTCCTGAATGCGGCGACTATAACGCCTAAAATGACGACCCACGATCACCACAACACCGGCCAGTAGCGGCGCGATGGCAAAGAACACCATCGTCAACTTCCAGTTCAGGTAGAGCATGTAAGCAATCAGAGCAGCCACCGTAAGGCCGTCTCTCAGTATCGTTCTCAACGCGTCAGAAGAGGCACCACTGACTTGTTCGACATTAAACGTCAGCTTTGAAACGAGCTCCCCTTGAGTGTGGCGGTCCATGTACTCTTTAGGTGCGCGGATCAGCGCACCAAACACCTCCACACGCAGATAGTGGACAACTCCCCTAGCGACAATGTTCATAAAGTAGTTACCGAAAAAGTAACCGCTGGCGCGCAGCAGCGACAATACGATCGCGGCCACAGGCACTGCAATACGAGCATACTCTATGGCGCCCTTGTCCCCTTGCGGCCATAGCCAATGGGCCGCTTGTGACACGAACCCAATACCGATTTGCGGCGCCTCGCCCAGAGAATCGAGAAGAAATTGGGTCAAATCGGCGAGTAAGACATTGGCGAGAGAATAAGCCAGAAAGCCGATAGTACTCAGCACAAACACACCGGTGTACCGCGTCACGTAGGTCAGCAGACGTCGATAAAGTGCCCAATCATTTCCTTTGCTTGCAGTGGTCTTCACGCATACTCCCGGTTCCGGCTAAACGTCAGTCGCCGCGGTCAGACGCGAGCCGTTCAGATTCCGCCACGTCCATCACAAACCCCATAAATTGATGTGGGGTCATTGCGCCAGCCAACAAGACCATAGAACTGTCAGTATTGCCACCCAGCATTACCTGTCACTCTCGCTTAGGCGCATCAGCATCGCCGGAAATGGGCCTGCCGTTCAATGACATATTACCGGCTACATCAATAGTCCATTCAGGGCGTTGCCTAGTGACAGACTCCCCTCCCGGTCTTGGATAAAGCACTCCTCAAGCTCAGAGAAACTTTTAAAGCCTGCCTAATCCTGCGCTGCCATCCTTGAATCTCACTCAGGCAGAGTCAACCAATAGGGCGACCACCGAGTCCGCTGACGAACGGGCGCCACGCCGGCGCCCTGATCAAGTCGCATGGCCACTGCGCCGGTAGTAGCGGTGTTCAAAACCACCGCCTGTCCGGCCTGTGCTAATCGCGCTAGCACCTCATCATGAGGGTGGCCAAAGGCATTGGCGAATCCGGCGCTGATCAGTGCCCAATCTGGGCGGGCCCATTTGAGCAGTGCGTAACTCGTTGAGGATCGACTGCCGTGATGCGCCACTACTAAGTGACTGGCCGCTAATGCGTCTCGCCAAAACAACACTAACTCTCTTTCTTTACTCGATGACATATCGCCAAGCACCAAAACCCGTGCCTCGGCCGTGCTGATCAGCAGCGCACAGGATTCGTCGTTGCGACTCAATTCGTCTTGACCAGTGCCATTCAGGACCAAAAATTCAACCGACTCCCAGCGCCACCGCTCGCCATTGCGACAGGGTTCGCCCGCGAAGCCCAAATGACGCCCAATGGGAACTTGCTGTCGTATCACATCGAGCCCGCCGCTGTGATCACGATCACCGTGACTGATCATTACGGTATCGAGCGCATTGATACCGTGATGCCTAAAATACGGCAGGAGTACTTTGTCGGCCTGCGTGAGCTGGTCCGGTCTCCCGTCCCCCGTGTCATACAACAGGACACGATCCCCCGACTGCACGATCAGCGCAAGGCCTTGTCCGACATCTAGCACGGTCAGCGTGACTGCCTCACTTGCCTCATTAACGTCAACCGCGCTCAATGCAGCACCCAGCAAAAGCGCCATCGCACGTCGAGGGTAATGGGCCCAAAACCCGATTGCCAACACGCCCATCAAAAAACCAATCCCACTCAGACCACTCTGAATCACACCTATCGATCGGCAATACTGCAACAGCATCGAGAGCGCGGGAACGAGTGACTCCCAAGTGATTCGACACAGCCACCACAGCCACTCCGCCAAGGACGGTGTCCACTCTGACAAGACCAGTCCGATCAAACCCAGCGGCACCATCACTATGGTCACCAACGGCACTAACAGAAGATTAGTCGCCATGCCTAACCAGCTGGCCTCACCGAACCAAAACAGCGTCAGTGGCGTCAAAAACACCACCATTTGCAGCTGCAAGGCAACCAAACCAAAGCGCCCTCTATTCCCCCGTAATCCGCAGACGAGCAACCAGGTCGCGCAGGCGCTGAGCCAAAAGCTGGCGCCTAATAATACCCGAGGGTTCCATACCACCATCGCGACCAGGGCGAGCAGTAGGGCCCGATCACTCCGCGTTGACCACCCCAGTATGGTGGGCACCTGAGTCATCACCAGCATTAAATAAGCGCGAGTCACCGGCAACGTCGCGCCGACCAATACGACATAAACACCAGTGATCACAAGCACTGCAACGGCAATACCACGGCTTTGACCACGATCTCCATGAAAGGTGATAAATCGACGCGGCAAGCCCAATATCAGCTGGCACATCGCCGCCAATAAACCGATATGCAACCCGCTAATCACGAGAATGTGCACCACGCCAAGATGGCGAAAATCGCGCCACCTGTCGCGATCAATTCCCCGAGTGTCGCCCAATACCAGCGCGCGCAAAATAACCCAGCCTTCTCCTGCTCTCTCAGACCACGCCGCTAATCTTCTCAATCTGAATCGCTGCAGCAGACCAGGCTCATCGACGATTCGCCAATCACCTTTCAAGCTCCCGCTCGCATCGACACTACGACTAGCAGATCGAGCTTGGTCAGGAACGCTTCCCGGGTTCCATTGACTCGGTAGGGGTTTCAACTTAACGCGACCCGTCACGGTGGCGCCATACTGCATTGCTTTATGTCGCTCATTGTCCGCCACATACTGGCGGATCCACAAACGCCGTGGCCCTTGACAGCCCGGGTCAACGACAACCACCCGATCCAGTTCGGCACTCACCTGCCACTGATCAGCCATTAATTGTTGCCAACGAGGCAGTGTTGAAATACGCCCGATGACCGTGTGCTCTTGTCGCAGACAGGCCTCTGGCAATCGCGACTCATGCCACACCACACCGTTGATCGCGCCCAAGATCAACCCGACAAGCCCTGCGAACACGGGTGCAGATCGCCAACGAACCGCAGCGGGTAACAATAACGTGACGGCTAATCCCCAGTGCGGCATGGGCAAGACCAAGCTCACACCAGCACCAAGGCCTAATGCCGCTAGATCGCGATCGCGCAGTGGCATCATCAGCTAACGAGGCCCACTGGATCAATCAACATCTGTCTCACTAATCGTTTGCCACACGCCGGCGATAAGTGAACCAACTAATACCAGTATCCCAAACATCTCTGGACAAATGTGCTCGCTAAACGACTATCATGACGCTTCCCATTACTGTTCCTTGCTACGACGCCCGGATGCTGAAAAAATATCTTACGAAATGGATTCCGAGTCCGAGTCGGTTACGGCAACATCGATCACTGCGATTATTTGGTAGCTGGACGGAGGAGTCCCGGCTTTGGCACCTGAGTCGACAAAGCGCTTCGAGAGCGTTCGCCATTGGCTTGTATTGCTGCATGCTGCCTATTCCGGGACAGATGTTCATCGCAGTGGCGCTCGCCATCATCTTTACCGCCAACCTGCCGATCAGCTTCGCCCTGATCTTCGTCACCAACCCGTTAACCATGCCAGCGGTTTTTTACGGGGCGTATAAGTTAGGCGCTTGGATCATCGGCACCGACCCCATCGACGTGGAATTTCAGGCCTCTTGGACATGGTTTACCCAGAGCCTTGAGGACATTTGGGTACCACTGGTGGTGGGATCGCAAGTACTGGGCATTCTGCTTGCCGGACTCGGCTATCTGGTCATCGACGGCCTATGGCGAAACGCCATTAAACGTCAATGGGAAGCCCGCCAGCGCAAAAGAAATCAGTGAGTCAGCGTATCCGCCACCGGCAATGAGGCAGCTCGCAATGCCGGCACGATTGAGGCCAGCACAGAGAGCGCCATGGCAATCGCTGTGGTCATCGCAAAATCCTGCCAGCGAATATCGACCGGCACGAAAGCCAGCGGGTAGACGTCGGTTTCGAGTAATGGATAATCCAGCCACTGCTCAAGCCCTATCGCCAGATCGGGGGCAAAGAAAGCCATCACTGCCCCAAGGCATACGCCAAGTGCGCAGCCCACTGCACCAATCATAGCGCCCTGTAAAAAAAATATCGTGACAATATCCGAGGCTCGAGCGCCCATCGCCGCCAACATCGCGATCACTTTGCGGCGATCGGTGACAACCAGCATCAGTGCCGACACCACATTAAACGCCGCAACAAAAATAACGATCAGTAAAATGAGCCCGATCAGATCACGTGACAATTGAATAGCGGAGTAGAGATTACCGTGAGTCCGCCGCCAGTCCGTCACGTGAAATCGCGGTGACACCTGGCGGGCCACTTGCCAACGCATTTGGCTCGCCGCAAAAACATCGGTTAACTGCAGCGCCAATCCTGTCGTCACCCTATTGGACTCTACAAACGGCTTGAATGTATCGTGATGCACCAGCGCAAGCACCTCATCCAACTCCGTTTTCGAATCTAGGACCGCTGATAAGCGGACACGAATGGGCTCCAATCCCACCGTCGTCTCTGTGGGCAAAATAAACGTCACCCAATCGCCCACTGCCAAATCAAGCCGAGAGGCCAGTGCAGCCCCCAGAATCAAGTCATCAGTATTCCACTCGGACAAAGCGGGCTTCACCAAGCGCGAATAATGAGCAACTGATTCCTCGCCGATCGTGCTCAGGCGCGCCGCCGTGACAGACTGACCCCGCATCAATAAGGCATCGGCTGTCGCGAAATAGCGCACTTTGGTAATACCGGGGTCACGCGCGAGCTGCTCTGCCAGCACATGCCACTGAGTCGAAGTATCGGAACTGGTGACCTCGACATGGGGTACCAAAGACAGAATGCGCTCCCGCATTTCCAAGTCGAACCCATTCATGACTGACTGGACCGTCAGCAGAATCGCAATTGCCAATGCCATCCCGACAATCGCAATGCGAGATAAAAA
>Ga0213869_10001795_pt1 | contig 15524 bp, 21 predicted proteins | sample PICome_10_FD_160083 | JGI IMG/M metagenome (GOLD analysis project Ga0213869, IMG submission 160083) | Coastal seawater microbial communities near Pivers Island, North Carolina, United States - PICO132 | ecosystem: Environmental > Aquatic > Marine > Coastal | place: USA: North Carolina...
AATACAATATAAGAAGGCTTGGAAGCAAAGTCAAACAACAAACTTACAGGAGTTTATGTAATATGAATAAAGGAACAATCGTTACCTTGGTGATGTCGAATGGGGCAGAAATCTTGGGCAAATACGTTGACGAAGTTGGGACTACTATTACCCTCAATCGTCCAAGAATGCTACAGGCAAATCAACAAGGAGTTGGTTTGGTAAATGGAATCTGTATGTCTGGTGTTGAACCAGATGGTGATTTCAACTTCTCTAGGAATTCAATTATGTTTATGATTCAAACTGCACCAGAACTATCAGCAGGATATATGAAACAAACAACAGGTATTGAAATTCCTACTAATACAGCAGCCTCTGGAAGTGGGTTGATTACTTAATATGAATAATGATTTCATAAAGGTATATAACAAAGTTATTGGTGAAGATTTATGCCAACAACTAATTGCAATGTTTGAGGAGAACCCTCAACACCAAGAGGATATAAAGTTGGAAGGACATCGTTCTTTCAAACAAATCACGTTGCAACAACACAATGACTGGCAACCCTTTACGGAAAAATTAACTGAAGTGTTCTTTGAACATATCGATAAATACAGACAGGACTGTAATATTACCAATCAAATGTTCCCAGAACAATTTGCATTTGAACAGTATCGTATGAAGAAGTACGAGGCAAATGATTTTGATGAATTCAAAGACCATGTTGATGTAGGTAATTATGAGTCTGCTCGTAGGTTCTTAGTTTTCTTTCTTTACTTGAACTCTCCAGAGAAGGGTGCAACTACCTTTCCACAATGGAATATAAGAGTTGAACCAAGTCCAGGCAGAATGTTGATGTTCCCACCATTATGGACACATCTTCATGCTGGAGAAAAACCAGAAGTTGAACCGAAATATATTATAGGGAGTTATTTGCATTATGTCTAATATTCGTGAAAAATATACATTCGTTGCCAACAAGGATAGAAAGTGGCAAGGTATTGGTTTAACAGAGAAGGCAGGATTTTATCAGGGAGTTGTATATGAATATGGTAAAGTTTCTATTGTTGAGAATGAAGAAAAGACAGAAGCCTCTTTACAATTCGACTATAATGTGTTAGACTCTAACTCGTTAGATAGAAAATATTTTAATGATGATTTCTTTCAGTTGATTGGAGATGTACTCCATGACCTGATAGAACAGCAAGTGAACGAGGAGAATCTTGAATATGTCAACACAGACGATTGAACGAACCACGCTAAGTAACTTAGTATATAATGAACCCTATGCACGAAAGGTAATTCCTTTCATTAAACCAGAGTATTTTGCAAATAGACAAGAGCGTGTAGTCTTTGAAGAAATCATCAAGTTTGTAGAGAAGTATAATAATCAACCTACTAAGGAAGCACTCTCTATTGAACTAGATAATCGAAAAGACTTAACGGATGTAGAGTTCAAGTCGGTTACAGAAATCGTTAATGCTTTATCAGATGCAGAAGTTGATATGCAATGGTTGGTTGATACGACAGAAAAGTTTTGTAAGGATAAAGCAGTCTACAATGCTATCCTTAATGGTATTCAAATTATCGAAGGTAAAGATAAAGAACATACCGCTGAAGCAATACCGTCCATCTTATCTGAAGCACTTGCAGTTGCATTTGACCAGAATGTTGGACATGACTATGTAGAGGATGGTGAAAACAGATTTGATTTTTACCACAAAAAAGAAGAGAAGATTGAATTCGACCTTGACTATTTCAATAGAATTACGAAAGGTGGTATTCCACAAAAGACACTAAACATTGCCCTTGCTGGTACTGGAGTTGGTAAATCGTTATTCATGTGTCACATGGCTGCGTCCACCCTCATGCAAGGTAAGAATGTTTTGTACATAACTATGGAGATGGCAGAAGAAAGAATTGCAGAACGTATTGATGCAAATCTAATGAACATTACTATGGATGACTTGCACGAGTTACCGAAAAAGATGTTTACTGACCGTCTATCCAAAATACAAACAAAGACTAATGGAAAGTTAATTATCAAAGAATATCCTACTGCATCTGCCCACACTGGACATTTCAGAAGTTTAATCAAAGAACTTGCACTAAAGAAATCATTTAGACCAGATATTATATTCATTGACTATTTGAATATTTGTGCTTCATCCAGATTTAAGGGGAACGCTAATGTTGGGTCATATTTCTATATCAAATCGATTGCAGAAGAACTTAGGGGACTTGCAGTTGAAAATAATGTACCGATTATGTCGGCAACACAAACCACTAGGGGTGGGTACTCCAACTCAGATGTTGGTTTGGAAGATACATCAGAAAGTTTTGGTTTGCCTGCTACGGCAGACCTCATGTTTGCACTCATATCTACGGAAGACTTAGACAGTCTGAACCAGATAATGGTGAAACAATTGAAGAATCGATACAACGACCCAGGCGCAAACAAGAGATTTGTGGTGGGTATCGATAGGGCGAGAATGAAACTATATGATTGCGAACAGGAAGCACAAGATGACATTATTGACAGTGGACAACAAGAGGAACCAGCATTTGATAAAACAACTTTCGGAAATAGTCTTGGAAAGCATAAAGACTATGAAAAATTTCAGGACATCAAAGTATAAGAAAGTAAAATACTTTGTGCAACAAAACGGAATATGGTGGGAAGTAGTAGAATTCCCATCAAATGATATCGTTCGCTCTTTTTCTAATAAGAGAGATGCAGAGTTGTTATCAGAACAATTGGTTAATGTAAAACCTTTTGGGGAAGATAAACTGCCATCTTTTATGAAGGGTAATAATAGGGTACTTGACATTTCTGAATAATTGTGTTATTATAAATAGTAACATAATAATTTGTATAAATGGAAACAGTGCTAAATGATAGATTTTTCAAACTTCCTAACCGAAGATAAGGGTGGGAAGAACCTACACCTAGAACATATCGAAGACGAAATTCTCAATTTCGGTGTTGATGGTGGTCGTTCTGAAATTAACTTTGTTCGCTCACTAAGAGATATGTTATCTGGTTCATCACGTTCCAGTGTAAACATGACTGTCAAATGGGATGGAGCGCCTGCAATCTTTGCTGGTGTTGACCCAGAAGATGATAAGTTCTTTGTTGCAAAGAAATCAGTATTTAACGCTACCCCAAAATTATATAAGACTGCTGCTGAGATAGATGAAGATGGACTATCAGGACAGTTAAATTCTAAGTTCAAAACTGCACTTGCAGAGTTCTCCAAGTTAGGCATCAAAGGTGTTCTGCAAGGAGACTTAATGTTTACTTCAGAAGATAAGTCTACAGAAATGATTGACGGCAAGTCGTTCATCACTTTCCAACCAAACACAATTGTCTATGCTGTAGACCCAAGTTCAGATATTGGTAAACAAATCAAAGCTGCAAAGATTGGTATTGTTTGGCATACAACATATGCTGGTAAAACACTACAAGATATGAAAGCATCATTTGGTGCAAATATCAAAGGTTTAACTAGTACAACCTCAGTATGGCAAGACGATGCAACATACAAAGATGTTTCTGGTAAGGCAACAATGACTGCTGATGAAACTGCAAAGGTTACTGCATCTCTTTCATCTGCTGGTAGTACATTTCGTAAAATTAATTCTGGTCTACTAGTCAAGTTCCTCAAACTACAGGATAGTATGACAGGAGCGCTTTCTGGTGCATCACTAAAGACTTACAATAATAGTAAGGTTCGTCAAGGTCAGAAGATTACTAATCCAAAAGCCCACGCAAAAGGATATGAAAAGTGGGTTGAACTTTCAATCCAAAAACAGATTGATAAAGCAAAGAGTGTTAAGGGTAAAGAAAAATATACAAACATACAAACTGAATATGTTCGTGAAGTAAAAAAACACACAGGTAATTTAGAAAACATCATTGCATTCCAAGGTCATTTGGTAGATGCAAAGATGGGTATCGTAAGCAAACTAAATAGTGTTAAGGGATTAACAAGTACGTTTATTAAAACTGCAAATGGTTTCAAAGTAACTAACCCAGAGGGTTACGTTGCAATCGATAGAGTTACTGGTGGTGCTGTAAAACTAGTAGACAGAATGGAATTCAGTTTCAATAACTTTACTGCAATAAAGGCATGGGATAAATGAGGAAGTTTTCAGAAATAGTAGAAGCAAAGGGTGATACTGCCGTATTTACATTTGGCAGATTTAACCCACCAACTACAGGACACGAAAAACTATTAGATGCAGTTGCTGGACAGGCGAAAAAGAATGTCGGCGCTCCATATTATGTATTCGCATCTCACTCTGAAAACGCAAAGAAAGACCCACTTCCATATGCAAAGAAAGTTGCATATATGAAGAAGATGTTCCCAAAACATTCTAGAACTATTGTTGTTGATAAGGCAAGAAACGTATTTGAGATTGCAGTATCACTACACAACAAAGGACATAAATCAATTGTAATGGTTGTAGGTTCAGACAGAGTTACTGAATTTGACGGTCTATTAAACAAATATAATGGTGTAGAAGCGAGACACGGTTACTACGGATTCGATGAGATTAAGGTAGTATCTGCTGGTGAACGTGACCCAGACGCAGAAGGTGTGACAGGAATGTCTGCATCTAAAATGCGTGCTGCTGCATCTTCAAATGATTTCGATACTTTCAAACTTGGAGTTCCAAGTACATTCAAACAGGGAATGTCCCTGTTCAAAGATGTTCGCAAGTATATGGGTATTCGTGAATCATTTGTTCCAAGAACAAACGTAATGACAGATGAAGATGTCATTCGTGATTTATATGTAGAAGGCAAACTGTATGCGATTGGTGATATTGTCGAAGACAATTATACTGGTGTATCTGGTGAAGTTATTCGCAGAGGAACTAATTACCTCGTATTTGCAGAACAAGATGGTACTACTCACAAGAAGTGGTTGTACGAAGTCAAACAAGATAAAGATATCAAGGACAGAGAAGGTACTGAACCAGCAAAGTATTATGCAAAAGATGCTGATGGTGATGCAATGTCTAAGTCTACTAAACAGAAACGTGCGGCACACTTTGCAAAAGGTAAAGACGGGCCTGCTCCTGGCGATGGTCACGCAACAACAAAACCATCTAAGAGTACGAAGAAGTTCAAAGATATGTATGGTGAAGAAGGGCCATGTTGGGATACTCACAAACAAGTTGGTATGAAAACAAAGAATGGAAAACAAGTTCCTAACTGCGTTCCAAAGAATGAAAAAGTAAAACAATCTAAGACATATCCAAATCTTAAATATGCAACTGGTAAATCTGCCCAGATGGCAAAGGATAGAAAAGATAGTATAGCAGCACGCAAAAAACTATTAAAAAAAGAAGAACTTCAATTGGATGAGAAGATTGAAGGTCTAATTACCAAAGCAGAAAAGTCTGGTATACCATACGGTATTTTGAAAAAAGTATATGATAGAGGTATGGCAGCATGGAAGACAGGACATCGCCCTGGCACTACTCCACAACAATGGGCATTCGCAAGAGTGAACTCATTCCTTACAGGTGGTAAGACAAGAACAACTGCTGATGCAGACTTGTGGAAACAGGCAAAGGGTAAGAAAGAAGACAAAGAAGACCCAAGAGAAATTGGTACAGATGCTAGTAGGGAAGTGAGACAAAAGATGACACCTAAACAGAAAGTATTCTCTTTCAAAGAACATCTTGATTGTGGAACACCTACTTGTTGTAACGAATGTGATACATCAAGTTTAATTGAATCTAATCAGTTTCGTGTGGGTTCTGAATCATACTATGAGTTTTTTCAAGAAAAAAGACGCTTGTATGAAAGTGGAGAATTAAATCCTACTGGTTTCGATAAAGAACTACTGGATGGCGACATTGGTAAATATGATATGTACGAAGGACAACACGTTCCACTCGACTGTCCTATGATAGAAGAGAAAGATGTTGAACTAAACAAACCAAAAGTCGGTGGGCCTAAGAAATACTATGTGTATGTTAAAGACCCATCAACAGGTAATGTCAAGAAAGTTTCTTGGGGTGACACAACTGGACTGAAAGTCAAGTTAGACGATAAAGAAGCAAGGAAATCATTTGCTGCTCGTCATAAGTGTGACCAACAGAAAGACAGAACCAAAGCAGGGTACTGGGCGTGTAACTTACCACGTTATGCAAAACAGTTAGGTTTATCAGGTGGGGGTAATTTCTTTTGGTAAATCCTTACAAGGACGAACTAGAGGGAGATTATAAGATTAGAACCTTTTCAGAGGATGTATCTGAAGATGAACTAATCTGGCATCGTGATAAGAACGACAGAGAAATTACGGTTGTCGAAGGTGCTGGTTGGCAACTTCAGATGGACAACAAACTACCAGAGGATTTGCAAAAGGGCAAACTCTATAATATTAACAAGATGGAATACCATCGACTAATTAAGGGTGAAGGTACTCTTAAAATTAAAATTTGGGAAAAGTAAAATGACAAGATATTCAAAAACTATGTCTGAAGCCCTTGAGGAAGTCAAAGAAGCATCTGCTCGTGCAGACGCAAGAAGGGCAATGTCCAAGGACAAGGATATGAAACAAAATCCATTCTCTAAGGATGATGATGCAACAGATGATGATGTAAAAGCAGCATCTAAGAACATCATTATGCAATTGAGAAAATCTGTATCTATGAAGGGTAACCATGCAGTAGAATTCTCTGATGGTAAGAAAAAGATTGACCCCAAGTTTGCACAGGCGGCAATGGACAAGTTTATGAGAATTAGAAAATCGGATGATAAACTGAAATTCCAAAACAAACTTGCAAAGTCATACAAAGATTTACTAAAGGCTCTCAAAGAAAAATATGAGATGGTAGAAGTAAAAGAAGATTATGTATGCGAAGACTGTGGTTGTCCACAAGGTAATGCAGACCCAAACTGTAGTTGCCCAAATGACTCCACTGACTTACAAGCATCTTATTGGGTGAAGAAAGAATCAGTCGATGAAGGATTTGAAATTGAAGAGGGTATGAAAATGAATGACCCTAAGTTGCTCAAGATGTTTGACAAACTGAAGAAGGGTTCTAAGATTAAACTCAAGACTAGTTCTACAATCAGTCAAGGTAAAGATTATGTAGAGTACATTGTTAAGTCAAAGAACTTAGTAAACAAAGGTAGAGTAGAAAAGATTACACTTGCAACCGTAGGTAATGAGAAGGCGGTCAAGAAGTTTCTGTACAAGAGAGATGGAACTGTAGGATTTGCTATCGGTGATATGGGTGCATCTATTGATGATATCAAAGAAGGTACATGGGCTGTTCCAAGTTCATCAAAGGCAAAGGCAGAGTTAAAGAAACTTATGTCTAAACCAATTAAACTTGGTAAAGAAGGTGATGATGCCTCTGATATAATGTATTCACTTATTGGTGATGATGAGTTATTTGATGACTTGTATGTTGCTGGTAAAAAGAATCCAAATGGTGATGCAAGACCTGTTATCAAGAAAGCAATGAAACGACTTGGTATCAAAGAGGACTTTACTCCACATATGATGTATGACCCTAAAACTGGAAAGGGTTATAAGGCAGACAAAGAGGCAGACCATCTCAGAATGAAAGACATGGGTTACACTCACGAAAAACCAGATGTAAAAGAAGCAAAGTTTAGTAATGATATGATTGATAAACTTAGAAAAGCATATGAACCATTGAAAGGTAAAAAGATTCCACCAGGCCCTTTAATGAAAATATTTGATAAAATTGATTCAAATGAAGATGGTTTGAAACAATTGTATAAAGCAGATATACCTTTTGTTAGTGTGATGGCAATGTCAAGACTTATGCTAAGACACAATTATAAAGCAACTGACATAAACAAACTCGGTAAAATCAGAAGAGAAGATTTCGTAATAGATGAAGCTGTAATATCACCTCAATATAAAGAAGGTATGAAAGCAGCAAAAGACAAGAAACCATATGATTCAAATCCATATACATCTGGTAAGAAGAAATTGGATTGGGCTAAGGGACACAACGAATATCGTGCAAAGAAATTAAATGCACAATATGAAGAAGTTGAACTTGATGAGAAGTATGACCTTTATCATAAAGACTTTAGTAGTGCAATGCAACACGCATATGACTATGCAAAGAAAAAGATGGGTATTGTAATAGACCCAAAAGAGATTGATAATAAAGTTGCAACGGGCCCAAAGAAACCATCTGATGGTAAAACTAATACTTACAGACTAAAGGGTAAAGGTGGAAACCTACAAATACAAGTTTACAATAAGGGTGGTTCAAAACCATTTGAGTTGAATATGTATAAAGAAGAAGTTGGTCTTGATGAAGGTGTCCCTTACAAGTTTGCCGCAGTAGACAAAAAAGGATTGGTTATTGGATTTGCATCTAACGAAAGAGATGCAAAAGATATGGCGAAAAGAAACAAGGGTAGAGTTGTTACTCTAACAAAACCTCTTCCAGATAACAAGAAGAGTGACATGATGATTAACCGACCATTTCCAGATAATATGGATAAGTTCCCAACCAATACGAGTGCAACTCAAGGTAAACGTATGGGTGAAGAAGATGAAAAGAAACCAGATAATAGACCAGATTCTGCAAAAGATGTAGACCAAGGGAGAGATGACAAGAAGAAAACTCGCATCGCTCAATTACAACTTCAGATTGCAAAAGCAACTGAAACAATTAACAAACTAAATGCACAGGAGAAATAAAAATGTCCAAGTATCTTGAAACTAAAAAAGGTAGTATTGAGAGTGCTGTGCTTGAGGCAATGTCTCCGGCACAACAAGCTGCAATCGCTATCTCTAAAAAAGAAAAAGAAAAAGAGGAAGAGAAGTTAACTGACGAAGAACTTTCTGCAAAACAAAAGAAAATTGACCTTAATAAGAACGGTAAAGTCGATGGTGATGACCTCAAGAAATTGAGAGCAAAAGCAGACAAGAAAGAAGAAACCGTTGTTGAGAAAGTCGAATATGTTGAGTACAAATTCAAAAACAAAAATGATGCAATGAAAGCCAAGAAGATGCTTGATGCAATTCAGTTGATGGGTTTTGACATTAATGATGACAACATCTCAAACGGTGAACTTGCAGTTGATGCTGGTAGTAAGGATATGACTAAGTATCATAAAGACGTTATGAAGAAGTTCAAACCAAAGGTAATGACAACAGAAAAGAAAGAAGACGTTACTGAAGGGTTCTCACCTAAACAAATTAAGATGGCAATCGGTGTTGCATCAGACAAAAGATATGCTGGTGGTAACATGACAGGTGCAGTCAAGGCAATCGACAAAATCAAAAAAGGTTTGTCTGACCACCCACAAGTTGCTGCCGTTCTAAAGAGACAGAACGAATCACTTGCTGAAAGGGCTGCAAGACATATCTCTGATATGTGGAAAGAGTCTGCTGCTGCAAAGGATAAGAAGGAAAATAAAAAAGTCAAGGAAGAAGACGAAGATGAAACACAAACTATGACAGGGAAGCCTGCTGCAAAGATTGAAGTTAATCCAAAGTCAAAAGAAAATAAGTAAATGAAAACTCTTGTCGAATTGACGAAAATTTATGAGGGGGAAGTGCCTGATATATATTGTGACATGGACATGGTTCTGTGTGACTTTATTGGTGCATACGAAACTCTCACTGGTAATAAGTTTGAGAAGATGCCCAAAGAAGAACGCTGGGATGCAATCACAGGTAAGAAAGATTTTTGGCATACCTTACCTTGGATGTCAGGTGCTGAAAGAATGTGGAAATTGATAAATAAATATAATGCGAATATTTTATCTGCATATTCCAATAGGGATGCAAATAGTCGCCCAGGCAAGAAAGTCTGGTTGTCTAAAAATGCAAAACCTAAAGGAAAAATACATTTAGTACTACGTGCTGATAAAAAGAAGTATGCTAAATTAGGTGGACAACCAAACATTCTTATTGATGATTATATCAAAAATATTAATGAGTGGGAAGCAGCCGGTGGTATTGGGATTCATCATACATCACCAACAAACACCATTTCTCAATTAAAGAGATATGGAATTAGATAAATAGAAGAGAAATCTTTAATTAAGGAGAAAGACTATGGCCCTATGGGGAAATACAGATGCAGATGAAGCAAAACCAAAGTGGCTCACTGCTGACCAAAAAACTAACGTGTTTGCAACCAATTCTGGTTGGACACAACTAAACGGCAAAGGACTTGAAGAAGTCATTTGTGCAATCGGTGGATTGTCAGGTGCATTGAATGCTTCTGATATTACTGCTGTACGTTTTGTACAATCATCTTATGCTGCTGGTTCAAGAACAATCTCTGTGGATGTTTCATTCAACGAGAAAGTTGTTGTAACTGGTACTCCACAGTTGGTTGTGGATAATGCCAACAACTCAAGTGCTGGTAACGGAGATTATACACTAGACTACGCAAGTGGTACAGGAACTAACAAGTTGAGATTCACTAAAGCATCTCAAACTGTTTCTGCAACAGATGTACTTGCAGTAGGTGGTGGTTCACCATCTGCTAGTGCAGTAACACTTAACGGTGGTACTATTGTTGGTGCAGAAGGTGACAAACTTGCATCAATCACTATTGCTACTGCAACTGCTGGTTCCACAACATTCCCAACTGCTTCAGTTGACACGAATGTAGAATCAACTACAGTTGGTACAGTAAACACACTTGTTGCTAAAGTACACTCTGCAACAGTTGCTGCTGGTGGTACTGGATATTCTGTTGGTAACGAGATTACTATTGCAAACGGTTTCGGTACAGGAACTAACGCAGTACTAGTAGTTGCAACAGTCAACTCTGGTGCAGTACTAACTGCAACAGTTAAACCTGCTGCTCCAGGCGCATACTCTGCTATCGCTGGTGGTGTTACAGGAATTGCACAACAATCAGTAAATACTGGTAGTGGTTCTGGTGCAACATTTGACTTGACACTTGCAGTCGCTTCACTTGCAGTGAACGCCGCTGGTGCTGGTTACTCAACTGCTCCAGATATTCTACTTGCTGGTACAGGACTTGCACAAGAAGCAACTGCAACACTTGCTGGTTCTGCTGTTGCTCTTGCAACAACTGGTGCAACTCAACAGACTAAAACTGTGGTCGCATAAGTAGTAGTATAAATTAACGGAGTATATTATGCCAAAGAATGAAAAGACATTAAGTGTCAGTGATATTGAAGACAAGAAAAAAGAACTCGAATCTGACCTTGAAAAAATACAGGGTCAGATTCAGAGTATCGACAAAATGAGAGTGCAGTTAACAACACAGGGTAATGCCATTAATGGTGCAATCCAACAATGTGATTTGTTTCTGCAACAACTTGAGGCGAGTCCCGCCAGTAGCATACCCTCGCAAGACGATAGTGCATTACAAACTGCATTGAGTTGAGGGTTTTAACCATTAGGAGAAAATAAAATGGCCGATAAGAAAATTACCGCCCTGTCAGACTTAGGTGCCTCAATTGCATCAGAAGATTTACTTCATGTAATTGATGACCCATCAGGTAACCCTGTAAATAAAAGAATTTCAGTATCTAACGTCTTTAACAACATTCCAACCTTTATTGCATTGGATGGAACTGCACAGACTATTACCAACACCAGCGATGCTGTACAAGTTGGAGATGCTGCCGGAGTGTCATCATCAATTACTTACTTGAACACCACTTCTGGTGCTCATGCTGGTGCAATGGCAAACGGTGTAAATGGACAGATTAAAATCATTGCAATGACTGTAGATGGTGGAAACTCTGTTATCACACCAGCAAATTTGTTGGGTGGAAGTACTATCACTTTCAATGATGTAGGTGATACTGCAACACTATGTTTTAATGGAAGTAACTGGATGATTCTATCTCATCACGGTTGCACAATTGCATAAGGAGTTATGATATGAGAATGGGTGCAAATGGCGAACCAATGCCAGAAAAAGAAACAGAGACACTTCAGGAAATTCTAGAAGTGAATCCAAACGCAAAACCAAAAGTAAAGAACAAGAAGTCGAGTTACGAGTGGGTTTCTGAAGAACTTACAGAGGATGAAGTCAATGAAGAACTTTAATAAATTTATTACTGAGAAAGCGTCAGATGAAGATTTGGCTGCAGACGGTGTAGACTTCACTAATGATGTATCTAATCCAAAGATGATTGAACGTATCAATGGTTTCTTGGGTGCAATGTCTAAGATGGAACACCTAGTTCCAGAACATGGACTAACCAAGATGCAAGAAAAGTTGGGTAGACTTTCACTATCATTTGATATGCCAGACCTATCAGAAGACGGTGGAAAATATTCAATGCCATTAACACAGTTCGGTGGAAGAACTGGTGAAGACGAAAGTGGCGCATTGGTGAATGACGATGGAATCTCCCACAAGGTTGAGGGTGGTTTGTCTTTAGAGATTATGCATGAAAAGACATCAAATGGAACTCACTTTATAATTGCCAAAATCGTTTAATAAACGGTAGAGGTATATATGTTTGAGAAATTAACTAATGATAATATCACGATGTTTGCTATAAAACATTATGATAATCCACAATGTGAAGGTGAATCTGAATTCCATGATGACATGAAACGCTTTAAGTATATAAAGCGTCTATTGAGAAAGTATCAAGATTCTGGAGAACTAAAAGAACGGTTGATACTTAATCATTTGATTGTTGTCTTTAATGTATTCGGTGCTGAAGCAGGTTCTACTTTACTCTTGTTCAAACTAGAACCAGAGTTCTGGAGTGTTCTTAAAACATTTATGGTGTTTTTGAATATGTTACCAGAGGGAGAACTTGAAGAAGTGGATGAGGTTGAAGAAATTAAAAAGGTATTAGAGAAAGTATAATGGGAAGAGCAATAGATTTATTTGTGACGTACCGATTTGTCAAACTGTTAACCACACCGTTTGAGAAAACTGATGCCTTTAAGATGGGTATTATCGATAAGGATGGTAACCGTACAGATAAGAAGTTATATAAGATTGATGAACGTAATGCATATACTGTATTGCACAAACTTGTCTTCAATATTAAAAAGATATTCAGCAAAGTGCCTGGTCTTAGAACAAAGGTTGGTACTTATGCTACTGCACTATTCCTACTGAAAGATACTTTCAAAGAACATATTGAAGACCCACAGGTATTTGAAAAAGAATTTATGAAGTTCATTAAAGAGAATAACATAGAACTTGATGATACTATTATTGAGGAAGTTACCTTAGACAACGGTAGACTTGCTAAAGGAATTTATAAGTTGACACAAGATGTTGTGACAACAGAAGAAGAGGATGAGATTGACGCACTGGAAGGTGACGAAGTAGAAGTCTTTGAGGACACACCAGCATCTGATACAATCTTGGGAGTAGATGTATTTCCTGTAATCCACAAAAAAACAAAACAAAAAATCTTTGTTAGTGCCGAAGATATCAAAGAACTAGATATAGGAGACTTGTAATGTCGTTCAAATTTGATGACGTAATGAAGAAGTTTTATGATGACCCAGCACTGGGCATTAAAACAGAGGATGCACCAGTTAATAATGCTTCCAGTGGTGCAGTCTCCATGCCACCAGATGTTCAGATGGATAAGAAGAAAAAAGAAAAGAAGGCCTATGATGGTAGAACCAAAGAAGGAAAGACGTTCTTCAAACGTATGGCAGAACGAAAAGCAAAGAGAGAAGCAATGAAATCTAGACTTGCACAGAAGGTTCAGGAGAATACTCTTAATCGTGAAAACGAATATCTAATGGTTGAAGACAACATTGATATGTTGAAGAATATTGTTAAAAATAAATCTGCAAAGAATATCAAATTCAAAGATGGTAATATGAAAGTAGATATGTTTACTGCATCTGCCATCACACAGGTGTTCGACCAAGTAAACTCTTCTAACCAACAGAAGATGGCAAAACTTATTAATGGTAAGAAGGCAGAGTTTCTGAAGATTGCTGACTTTGCATTATCTAAAGTAAAGTAATGAAAACCTTCAAAGAATATTCCAGAGGTTATGCTCTTGGTACATACCAAGGAATTGCAGACCTAAACGCAGCGGTAGGAGACAATCCTATATCTAAGACAGACTTAGATGGCGTGGAGAAATATGCTGACAGGTTATATAAATCTAGTGGGATAGATGTAGAGTTTACTCGTCACTTCCTAGACAGGGTGAATGATGCGAGAAACAAGAAACAGATTACTGTGGCAGAACTTATTAGATTGTTTAAGCAGTCTTTTAAGAAGTACGGTAAGAAGATTGCACAACTTGGGCCAGACGCCGAAGCAGTCCTAAATGATATGCAAACAGATATTAATATGCCGTTTGCACTAAAGTGGGATGGTAAGGAGTTAGACTTAATTGCAAAAACTGTAATGAGAAAACCAAATTTTGCAACATCTAACCAGAAACTATCCTTTTGATAAGGAGAATATGAATGCCGCCTAGAAACCATAAGACATGGATGAAGACGCCTAACGTAGAATATATCTCTTCAGAATGTTATAATAACAACGAAATCTTTCAACAAGAACAAGAACACATTTTTAGTAAAGTGTGGGTGCCGATGTGTCACATCTCAGAGATGTATAATGAAGGTAACTATAGAACCACACAAATTGCTGGACAGAATGTGATTGCAGTAAATACCAAAGATGGTGTTAAAGCATATCGTAATCATGGATTTAATTCCCCATCTGGTACAGTCGCCGCACCAATCGTAACAGTTGAACCACAATTACACTGTGAAGTAAAACATGGTGGAATGGTTTGGGTTACACTAGACCCTAATCCAACACAGAGTGTAGATGAGTGGACTGCTGGTGCATTTGATTGTATTGCAGATGCTATTGATACAGAAGAAATGGAAGTCTTTCACTACCACAAGGCAGTGATTGATACTAACTATAAATTGTGGCATGATACTAATAGTGAATTCTATCACGACTTCATGCATTACTTTAACAGAGTATCAGGATTTAACGATGAGTACTTTGCTAGAAAGAACATACCATTCGATAATGGTCATGTAAATGTAAGTTCATTCACAGTGAACTATACGGAGTATGATGGATTTGAGGACAGGGGTGAATTATCATTCCCCAACTTACCACCTAATCAGTGGTACATGGTGGACTTGTTTCCAGGCTTTAACTTCAATCTAAGGGGAAGTGCATATCGTTCTGATAGTGTGACACCACTTGGGCCTAACAAGGTTCTGATTGAGTTTAGAGGATATGGATTGAGAAAAGATACACCAGAAGAAAGACTCACTAGAATTAAACATCATAATTCTATCTGGGGCCCGTTTGGTAGAAATCTCCACGAAGATTTGATTGGAGTTGCTGGACAGGGAACGACTATGCGTGAAGGAACAGAAGCAAGAAATATCCTACACGGTAGGCATGAGAATGGAACTATCCACGATGAAGTGGGTATGAGACATTACTATGGTGCATGGGGTGATATGCTGGGTGTAAATCCAGAACAACCTCTCGCCGCTTAAAAGGAGACTAAAATGAAAAATTGGATTAAAAACAGAATCGCAGAAAGAACA
>Ga0213869_10001802_pt1 | contig 15482 bp, 16 predicted proteins | sample PICome_10_FD_160083 | JGI IMG/M metagenome (GOLD analysis project Ga0213869, IMG submission 160083) | Coastal seawater microbial communities near Pivers Island, North Carolina, United States - PICO132 | ecosystem: Environmental > Aquatic > Marine > Coastal | place: USA: North Carolina...
GTGGGTTCTCGGTGCTGATCGGCTGAAATGTGTCGAGCCCAACAATAAGTTCAACGGCAACGCGATCGATCCCCCGTGCTGCGAGTCGGCTGAACAGCTCAGGAGTGAAATGCAAACCAGCAGTCGGCGCTGCAGCGCTTCCAGGCGCGGCAGCGAATACGGTTTGGTAACGATCCGGATCATCGAGTACCGCAGTAATGTACGGCGGTAACGGCATCTGACCGTGCTGCTCAAGGAGCTGAAGCGGGTCGGTGTCGCCGAGTAGGTTTACGAAGAAGGTGTCCCCTGCAGCCGTCCGTTCGCCAATTCTGATGAGTGGCACGTTGTCAGCAAAAAGGCACTCTCGGACTTTCAACTTTTTACCCGGACGGATCAGGGCCTCCCACACTCGTCTGTCGGGATCAATCGTCTCGAGCAGCAGGACCTCTGCTGCCCCACCGGTCGAGCGGGTGAGCTTGAGGCGGGCAGGAATCACTCGTGTTTCGTTGACCACGAGCAGGTCGCCTGGCTGCAGCAGGTCAGGCAAATCACAGACGTGTCGATGTTGGACGGGGTTTCCCGCCACTAGAAGGCGTGCAGCGTCACGCGGAGTGATCGGTACCTGCGCAATACGCTCATCCGGGAGGACGTAGTCGAAGTCGGAAAGCTGCACGCAGGTCAATGCTAGGAGCGAGCAACAAAAGTTCAGTCGAAGAGTGAGCCGTTTTGAACTTTCGCAGGTGCCGTGATGCCCACGTGGTCGTATGCCGCAGCGAGCGCTATTCGACCACGCGGAGTGCGAGCGATCATTCCCTGCGTGATGAGGAACGGTTCGTAGACGTCCTCGACGGTTTCCGGCTGCTCGCCAACGCTAATCGCCAATGTCGACAAGCCGACAGGTCCCCCATGAAACTGCTTGCACAGCGCCACGAGCAAGGCCCGATCGACCTTGTCGAGCCCACGGTTGTCAACGCCGAAGAGCGCTAGCCCTTCTTCTGCCACCTTTGCAGTTATCGATCCGTCTGCGCGCACTTCGGCGAAGTCGCGCACACGTCGCAGTAGCCGGTTTGCGATACGCGGTGTGCCGCGGGACCGTCGAGCAATTTCGGAAGCGCCCTGCAGATCGATTGAGATATCAAAAATCCCGGCCGCTCGCACGACGATTGCTTGCAGTTCGTTGTGGTCGTAGTAGTCAAGCCGCGCCACCAGACCGAACCGGTCACGAAGCGGACCAGTGATCATGCCGGTCCGGGTGGTGGCGCCGACAAGCGTGAAGGGCGGCATCGTGAGACGGATACTTGAGGCTGCAGGCCCCTTTCCAACCACGATGTCGAGCTGAAAGTCCTCCATCGCCGGGTAAAGGATTTCTTCGACGACCCGGTTGAGCCGGTGGATTTCGTCGATGAACAGCACGTCGTGGTCTTCAAGTTTGGTGAGGATTGCTGCGAGGTCTCCGGCTCGTTCAAGGGCCGGACCCGAAGTGATGTGTAACTGAGTGCCCATTTCCGTTGCCACGATGCCGGCCAGCGTGGTCTTGCCAAGTCCGGGTGGACCGGCGAACAGCAGGTGATCAACCGGCTGTTCCCGGCGCCGAGCTGCCTCCATTACGATCGCAAGATGCTCTTTGAGCTCATGCTGGCCAATGAAGTCATCGAGCGCCCGGGGGCGAATACCGTCCTCCAGTTCGACCTCACCGACATTGATCTCGTGGCCGACTCCGGGGTCGAGGAATTCATCACGCATGGTGCAGCACTCCGTTTCAGCTCTGGGTCAGCTCTTGGACAATGTCTTGAGTGCGTCACGCAACAAAGTGGCTGAGTCCGCATCACTCGGTAGTTGACGCAAGACATTGCGGATCTCATCAGTTCCGTAGCCGAGGCCGGCGAGCGCCTCGCGAACATCTGCAACGCTTGAATGACCGCCAGCAGTACCTGATCCGTCTCCATCAAGTACATCGAGTGACAACCGATTTTTTAGCTCGACGATGAGCCGTTCTGCAGTCTTTTTGCCGACCTTAGGCACCAACTGCAACGCAGCGATGTCATTATTGGTAACGATGTCGACCAGCGAAGCTGGCGGGTGCGTGGCCAGCACCGACATCGCCATAGCCGGGCCGACCCCATGAGTCGCAAGCAGAATCTGGAACGTCGCTTTGTCCTCTTTTGAGGTGAACCCAAACAAGGTCTGTGCGTCTTCACGGATGTGATGGTGAATCAGCAGGAAAGTGGGGGTTCCGGGCTCAAGTTCGGGGATCACACGTTGCGACACACTGATGAGGTAGCCAACGCCTCCGGCTTCGAGAAGGACCGTACCGTCAACATTGCGGTCAAGAATCTCTCCGCGGAGCGACCCGATCATGAGCTTGCCGCCTGCCGGAGGCTGCGCCCGATCGGCGACATAGCGAGATGGCAGAGTGCCAATGCCGCTGCATCTGCGGCGTCGGCTGGTCGAGGCAGCGTGGTCAGCTTCAGGCGAGCCTGCACCATCTTCTGCACCTGTTCCTTACCGGCGCCACCCCAGCCGGCGACAGCGTCTTTAACTTGGTTGGGAGTGTATTGGATGACCTCACAACCCGCTAGCGCCGCTTCGGCGAGCGCTAGGCCGCTCGCCTGACCGACGCTCATGGCGGTACGAACATTGACCTGGAAGAACACCTGCTCAACAGCAACGGCCTTGGGCTTAAATTCGGCGATCAGAGCTGCGAACTCGGTCCTTAAGGCGCCGAGCCGCTGCGGTAGCGGATCGGTCTTCGGTGTTCGAATGACTCCCATCGACACCGCAGTTGCCGAGCCAGGGCCTCGCCCGTCGATGACAGCAAAGCCACACCGGGTGAGGCCAGGGTCGATACCAAGTACTCGGGTAGTCACCCCTGAGCTGGTATCGACGCTATTTGCGAACATAGGTTCGTAGCGTACTAGGTTGAGCGGTCAGGAAGTGAGTTTCTCTAACTCGTCGACTAATTCGCTCAGTGGGCGATACGTGAGTCCTGCGATGGCCCGGTGAACGTAACGAACGATGCCGTCGCGGTCAATGATAAACACGCTCCGGCGAGGATAGCCGAGCGGCCCTAACGTCCCGTATGTCTCCGCAACTGACTTATCGACGTCTGCAAGCAACGGAAATGCAAATTTGTGCTTACCGGCGAAGTCTTCGTGACTTGTCACGTTCTGTGCCGAGATTGCTAGAACCTGCGCATCAAGGTTGGCGAACTGCGCGAGACCTTCGTTGTAGCTGTTGAGCTGCTTCGTACAGACCGGCGAGTCGTCTCCCGGGTAAAACACGAGGACGACCAACTTGTTGGCAAACTCGGCCAAGGAGTAGCTGCGTCCGCCCGTACCGGGCAAATCGAAGTCAGGAGCGGTTTCACCGATTGAGAGGCTCACTCGGCTACCTCTTCCATTAAGTCATCGCTCATATCGAAGTTCGAAAAGACGTCCTGAACGTCATCGTTGTCTTCGAGCGCTTCGAGAATTCGAAGGATCGCTTTGGCATCTTTCACGTCGGTGACTGGTACGAGGTTCTCGGCCAACATCGGCGAATCCGCCGACTGCACCGTAAATCCCCCGGTCTCGAGCGCCATTTTGATCTCATACACCGGCGACGGGTCCGACGTCACCTGGAAGGCTTCACCAACCCGCACCATGTCTTCGGCGCCTGCTTCAAGAGCCGCCATCATCAGTTCGTCTTCATCGGCACTCGCGCTGACCATGATGACGCCTTTGCGGGCAAACTGCCAGCCCACTGCTCCGGGCTCGGCCATCGACCCGCCGAGCTTGCTGAAGATCTGACGGATGTCAGCACCCGACCGATTGCGATTGTCGGTGAGAACGTCGATCATGAGGGCTGCTCCGCCTGGGGCATATCCCTCGTACATGATGCTCTCGTAGGCATTTCCTTCAGCGTTTCCGCTTCCCCGTTTGACAGCACGATCGATTGCTTCGTTGGTCATCTGCGCCGCCTTGGCCTTCTGGACGGCCGTTCTGAGTGTCGGGTTCATGTCGACGTCGCCGCCGCCCTTGGCGGCGACCTCTATCTGGCGGGCAAGTTTGGCGAAAAGCTTGCCGCGCTTTGCGTCAGTGGCTCCTTTTTTATGCTTGATTGTTGCCCATTTGGAATGGCCGGACATACGAGGATCCCTTTGTTTTCAGTTTCCGTTGAGTTGAGCGACGAACAGTTCGTGGAGACGGGTGTCGTGAGTCAGTTCCGGGTGGAATGCTGCCACCGTACAGGTTCCGTCCCGAACGAGAACAGGAACGCCGTCGTGCGTCGCCAGGATGTCAACTGCAGCGCCGACATGCTCTACCCGAGGTGCCCGGATAAACACTGCGTGAAAGGGGGACGCAAGCCCGGCGACGTTGAGATCCGTTTCGAAGCTGTCAAGCTGGCGGCCGTACCCGTTGCGGCGCACCGTGACGTCGACCAAGTCGAAACCACGCTGATCTGGTCGACCATCAAGCACATTCGAAGCGCAAAGAATCATCCCGGCACAGGTGCCAAAGACTGGCATCCCGTCAACGAACAAGTCGCCCAACGGTTCTCTGAGACCACTGGTGTCGAGGAGCATCGACATAGTTGTACTTTCACCGCCGGGCAAGATGAGGGCATCAACGCCTTTCAGGTGCTCAGGCTGCGTGACTAGGCGCGCTTTCACGTTAAGCGAAGCGAGACGATCGAGATGAGTCGAGAACGCGCCCTGCAGTGCCAGCACCCCGACCACGGGGCCGGAAGTCTCAGCGGATCGATTCACCAACCGCGTTCGGCGTACTTGACGTTGATTTCGTCCATCCCGATGCCAGTCATTGGGGCACCGAGGCCTCGGCTGACCTTAGCCAGGATGTCTGCGTCTTGGTAGTGAGTCGTTGCTTCGACGATCGCCTTCGCACGCGGCGATGGGTCATCAGACTTGAAGATGCCTGAACCGACAAAGACAGCATCTGCACCGAGCTGCATTGCAAGCGCTGCGTCGGCGGGCGTTGCGAGACCTCCGGCACAGAACAGCGGGACCGGGAGCTTGCCGGTCTGCGCGATCTCCTGCACGAGCGGCAGCGGCGCCTGCAGGTCTTTGGCCCAGCCGAACAACTCAGCTTCATCTGCCTGCGTTATGCGTTTAACGTCGCCGAGAATCGACCGAAGATGGCGGACCGCTTCGACGACGTTACCCGTCCCGGCTTCACCCTTCGAACGGATCATCGCTGCGCCTTCGGAAATACGCCTCAGCGCTTCACCGAGGTTGGTCGCGCCGCACACAAATGGCACATCGAATGCCATCTTGTCAATGTGGTAGGCCTCGTCGGCGGGGGTTAGAACTTCGGACTCGTCGATAAAGTCGACGCCCAACGATTGGATGATTTGCGCTTCGACAAAGTGACCGATGCGCACTTTCGCCATTACCGGTATCGAACATACGGCCTGGATGCCGTCGATCATTTCAGGGTCGCTCATTCGGGCCACACCACCATCGACTCGGATGTCGGCCGGAACCCGCTCTAGCGCCATTACGGCAACAGCACCAGCGTCTTCTGCGACTTTAGCTTGCTCGGGGTTTACGACGTCCATGATGACGCCGCCCTTCATCATTTCGGCCAACCCCCGCTTGACGGGAAACGTTCCGGTGCTTTCAGAGCTCATAGGTACAGGCTACTTTCGCTGAACCGAACCCGCCCGATCGTTTGTCAGGAAACTTCGAAGAGTGGTATCTCGCCCGGCGTGCTGACCTCGACTAGCTCGACCCACGTCTGCCCGGGGGTCAATGCGATGATCTGCTCGCCGTCGATTGTCAACATAAATGGTGAGGTCGCAAGTTCACGGCTCCAGGTGCCGGAGAGGTACTCACCATTGCTGAAGACCGACACACGGCCCGAGCCGACGGTGATCGCTTCTGGGGAGTTCGCATCGATGGCGCTCTGACGATAGTCGACGCCGAGAACCACGACGTTTTCAGCTCCGATCCGTCCGTAGGTCTTGTCGACGTGCGCTTCGCCCTCCTGAGAGCGCTCGTAGCGTTGTTCTTCGTCGTTCCAGGTCCACTCGATGTCGATGCTGCCGATCGAGAACGACACATTCGCCCCGGGAGCACCGGCGAACACCTGGCCGTTATTGAGGTAGCCAAACTGCGCTGGAGGAGCGCCTGGGTGACCTTCTGGCGTGAGCGCATACAGCGCTTCGGAGTTGGAGTACAGATTGTGGGGCGCGGATCCTGGACCCCGGTAATAGCTGCCTGAGTTTCTCGGAGCACCGATGTCGACCAATGGCGATGACCGAACCAATGCTGTAACCCCAGCGTTGCCGCCGCTCCATGCAAACAAGGGCTCATTGAATGAGCTGAGCAAGGCGACGTCTTGCTCACGGCCGGAGCGAATCGGTCCCAACGGGTCAGCGTCCTGCGTGTGGAGCACGGCTGCAAAACGAGTGAGGGAGCCCTCGACTTTTTCTTCGAAGACGATGTCCGCGACAGCCAAACCGGAGTGGTTGCGGCGCGCAGCCGGGTGGTTATCGATCTTGACTGCCATTGCGGGACGCTCAACAATCTCGGCCTCGGTTGCCAGCGGCTCACCAGTGAGCGGTTGACGGAAAATAATCGGGGCAAGCGTGGTCGTCGTTGCCTTGTCAACCGTGGTCGTTACTTGATCAACCGTCGTTGCTATCTCGCCAATCGTCGTTGTTGTCTCGTCTTGGCTGGTTTCGACAGGGTTAGTGATTGCGACTTCCTCGGACCCTCCCGAACAGGCAACGGCTCCCACCATTGCGACAGCCGTAAGCATCAAGCTGCGCCAGACAGACAGGAAGGATTTCATGGTCATCAAAGTTCTCTCAGTAGTGCGATTCGCTCGTCGAGCGGCGGATGAGTGTTGAATAAGTGGTGGACGGCTCGGAGTTTACCTTCGTCGCCAACCCCACTCATGGGCTGTTCAATCCACAAGTGTGCCGTAGCGGTCGACGCGCTGTGGGTCACCGTGGTGTCTTCCTGAAGCTTTTCAAGCGCAGAGATCAGTCCTGGCGGGAAACGAGTCAGTTGGCAGGCCGTGACATCAGCGAGGGTCTCGCGACGACGCGAGATGGCCGCCTGCATCGCCTTCGCAATGAGCGGTGAAACTATGAGAAGGGCAAAACCGATGTATGCGATCGGGTTGTTGCGGTTGTTCTGATCGCCGTGACGCGCCACTCGTCCGCCGTTCCACCACATCAACCGAATCGCACTGTCAGCGAGCAACGCGACCGTGCCCACCATGGTGACGGCGAGCGTCGAAACCAGGATGTCGTAGTTCTTGATGTGGCCAAGTTCGTGCGCGACCACGCCTTCGAGCTCGACACGGTTCAGCTTTTCCAACAAACCTGTCGTCACTGCGATGGCCGCATGTTCAGGATTGCGTCCGGTTGCAAAGGCATTCGGCGCAGGATCTTCAATGACGTAGACGCCGGGCTTAGGAAGTCCAGCTGCGATACAGAGACCATCGACCAGGTTGTGAAGGCGCTGGTATTCCACCGCTGACGCTGGGCGGGCGCGACTCATGCGCAACGCGATCTTGTCTGCCTTCCAGTAGGACGCAAATGCAACCGCACCGCTGAACACAAGTGCGATGAACGTAAACAAAACGCCGTTGCCAACAACGAAGCCGATGGCGGCCCCGACCAAGACAACGACAACCATGAATCCAGCAACGAGCGCGAGGCTCCGGCGTTTATTCGATCTGATCAACTCAAACATGGAGATCTATCAGAATCCGATGCTCGGCGAGGTGCGAGCCGCTTCTTCGGTTTCAAAGTACTCACTCCGTTCAAACTTCATTGCGTTTGCAAGGAGGACGGTCGGAATCTCCTCAAGCTTGTTGTTGTAGTCGAGCACACTGTCGTTATAAAACTGGCGCGAATACGCCACTCGGCTCTCCGTCGTGGTCAGTTCTTCCTGCAACTGCAGAAAGTTCTGGTTCGCTTTAAGGTCTGGGTATGACTCACTCAGTGCGAGCAGCTTACCGAGAGCGCCTTCGAGCTTGTTGCTAACGGCGGCTTGTCCGTCCGGTGTATCTGGGGCTTGGATCGCGGCATTGCGGGCACTGATCACGTCTTCGAGTGTCTCACCCTCATGGGCGGCATAACCCTTGACAGTTTCAACCAGATTGGGGATGAGGTCGAGGCGTCGCTTGAGCTGTACGTCGATTTGGGACCAAGCGTTCTCGATCTGGTTTCGGCGACGAATCAAACCGTTATAGGCAACGATGAGGGTTGCCCCAACGACAATCACAACGCCGATGACGAGCAAAAGGACGAACATCTGGCCAGTGTACGACTCTGGCAAGATCAGGAGGTGGAGTCGAAAATCAGTTCTTGGTAGATTTCTACGTATCGGTCTGCCAGCGTCGACATTGCGAAGTCTGCGGCTCGTAATGCTCCCGCTGCGCGGAGACGCTCTGCCAAACCGCGGTCGCCAAGCGCTCGACGCAGCGCGTCGGCGAGTGCATCAACAGATCCCGGTGGCGTCAGGATTGAATCGACGTTGTCCGTGGCAACGTTGCGGTACCCGTCGAGCGCGCTCGCAACCACGGTGGTTTCTGCCGCCATGGCTTCGATGAGTACGACTCCGAACGACTCTCCGCCCAATGAGGGGGCACAGAAAACGTCGGCGCCGCGCAGACGAGCAAATTTATCCTCCTCGGTGATACGGCCGAGCCAGTGGATTCGCTGGTCACCTGACGTGCGGTTGAGCAGTGCTGCCGTGTCAGGACCGTCGCTACCAATCCAGAGATCAACATCGGCGGGCATTTGCTCGAACGCATCGATTAAGATTCGAAGCCCCTTGCGGTCCTCGTGGCGTCCGCAAAAAAAGATTGTTGACCTGTCCGTAGCCATCGGGTCAATCGCTTGAATCTGGCTGATGTCGACACCATTGAATAGCACTTCATAGTCGCCACCAAGGTGTGATTGGGCAAGGGCCAGAGCATCTTTTGAGACGACGACCTTGTGATCGATTCGTTTGACGATGCGGCTTAGCGGCCCTTTGAGTATCTGGTAGCTCCTTGATTGTCCAGCGGCATGGAACGTTGCAACGATCGGTGCCGACCGAGTTAGAACCGCTGTCAGGGTCGGTCCAGGCGCCAAAGGTTCGTGCACGTGGAGCACGTCAAAGGCTTCGTCATTAAGAACTTGAATTGTCCGAAGCGCTGCAGATGGATCGGGTGCAAGCGGCGCGATCGAACCATTCGCTGACAACGGCAGGGAATTTCCGAGTGGAGTCACGAAACTCTCGGGCGGCGGGCCATCGCAGGGGCCGAGTACGCGTGCTTCGTGCCCGCGGGCACGAAGTTCGTGGGCCAATGCCAGCACTTGCATCTGGACCCCGCCCGGGATGGTCAAGCTGTATGGGCACACCAGCCCGACGCGTAGCGGTCGATTCACCGCTCTATGTCTAGCTGATCTGCACCGGGGTCGGAGCCTTAATTCGTTTCCATGCATCGAGATGGAAGCCGCAATTAGGTCTCCTAACTAGACGATGCGCCGCAACCGGGGCCGCTTGGCCGGTTTAATTGGAGCGTTCCGCAAGGCTGTCTGTCGAGGAAGTCCGCACCGTTATCTGGTGTTTTACAGCCACATGAGGTCTCCAATATTGGTTGTCAAAGCTCCGCGTGCAGTTGCTCATCAACTGAGGTACTCGACTCGACTTCTTCCAGGGACTAGGCGTGGCGTGCACCAGGTTCAGTAACCGTCGCCAACCGAAGGCGCGTCGATCGTGTCATGGTGCTGTTGTCGTTTCTCACATCGAATTCGTCGAACGTACAGATCGGACTTCATTGGGTCTTTCTTGAGCTGTCAATATCGAGAGCCGTTCCCCGGCTTGCACGGTGCGAGCTGATGCTTCAACCAGCTCACGTCGGCGGCCAACCTGCGCCCAGCCGTTCACCTGGACCAGCTCCGACTGTGACAGTACTGCGCGAAGGTCAGCCGAATGGTCGAACTCACACAATCTGCAAGCTTCGGGATGGTTTGGGCTATTTCCCAGCAGAACCTTGCCGACCTCTCCGTCGAAATCGACGGCGACGGCTTCGCTGGCATCTCAGAATTTCGCGATTATCTCGTTGCAGGTCACCGCCACCATGTCGCATCAGTTCAAGGATCGGCCACCGTGACACTAAAAGCAGCAGGGCAAGTAGTTGCTACCGCGAGCTTCGAATCGCGATAGCGCCACAGGGTCGCTTCTAACGGTCACACCGTTCTTCGGTCTATGTCGTGTTGGACGATCAGCCAGCACTACTTCACACTCGATTGAGGGATGGCTGTAGGCGCTGCAGGAGTGTCTGACGCGACGATGCTCTTTGGCAACATTTCTATCGCTCAACGTTGTTCCGACACGTTCGAGTTCCGGCAGGTTCCGCTACCTACCTCGGCTGGACGCTCTGCACGATCCACGCAAAATACAGTCACCTCCGAACCAATGACAACGACTGAAAACGCCAAACGATTGACGATCTGTCTACTTCAACCAGCGTTGATTAGCGCGCCTTGAGCAGCGACTGAAACTCTTTATGCAGCTGCTGTTCTCTTGTTGGCCCAAAGACACACGCAACCCCTCCTCAGAGGCTGTAACCGGGATCGCTTGGCCAGTTCGGCTGGAACAAATGCCACTGCGACGGCGCTCTACGAATCAATACTTCGAGCTCGGTCGCGATCAGTTGCGTGACGCGTTGCACGTCATCGCGTAGTCGCTTGGCCTGGCGCTCGACTGGTATCGGGGGACGGACGTATCCGAGATGGCCGTCGAATCGGTCGGTGAAATAAACCCCGGTCGGCAGGATCGGAGCTCCGGTGCGCAGCGCTACGGTGGCCGCTCCTCCAGGAAGCGTTGTGGTCTCGCCGAAAAATTCCACTTCGGGGCCCCCGCCCTGGATATCACGATCAGACAGCAAGCACACCACATGGTTGGCTTTGAGCGCCGCGATCACCGCTGAACCGGCTTGGGGGCCGAGTGGAACAACAGTCATGCCAAGCTTCGACCGCAGGTTCACGAACCACTCGAAGAGTTCCGGAGGCTCGATTTGCTCGACGATGACCGTGATGGGATGGCCTTGGTCTGCGATCCACCGACCTGCCCATTCCCAGCCTCCCAAATGGGGCAAGGCAATGATGGCGCCATTGCCGGCGGCGAGAGCCTCCCTCACGTACCGGTAACCGTCCTCTCGGAATGGGGCAGCGACAGCGCGTTTAGACATCGATGGGAGTCGAAAGCTTTCGATCCAGTAGCGCGCGTACGAGTCGAATGCCTCCTGCACGGCCCTCCGTAACCGTAGGCCTCGCAGTGTCGGGTCAACGCGTTGAAGGTGGCGTTCTATGATCGCCCGACGTTCTGGGCTGGCAAGGTTCGCCCCTGCGCCAGCGGGCGTTGCGAGTCCCATGGCGAGAGGCCCAGGTATCAGCCTGGCGGCTAATGCGCCCAGCTTGTAGCTGTTCGTGGTGAACTGCTGCTGCAATTCTTCGGGAGTCACTGCTTTCGACGCGGCACGTGAGTCCGCCGCCGCTCGGTGCGTGCAACTCGTCGGCTTTGCCGTCGCGATCGACGCATCTCGATCTTGGCTGCCGTGACGGGCGCGACGTCTGCAGCTTTCCATACTTTAGCGAATCGCTGCCCTGCGGTGATGGTCGTGAGAACGAGCATCAACCACAGGATTGGAATGAGTAAAACATTGAACGCCAGACCAATACAGATCGCAATGATCCGCTCGGCACGTTCCATCAGGCCGCCTTTAGCATCGATGCCAAGCGACTCTGCCTTAGCCCGCTGGTAGCTGATGATCGATGAAGTGGAGGCAACAGCAAAAGGCAACAGCACCAGACGAGGATCTTCGGTCAAGGCGAAATGCCAGCCGATGCCGCCGAGAAGTAACGAGTCAGTGACTCGGTCGACGGTCGAGTCAAAGAAGGCGCCGCGCTGGCTGGAGGTTCCTGTTGCCTTGGCGAGCGCACCATCGAGAAGGTCGGGCAACCCCGCAAGGATCACAAGGGCCAGACCTAACCATAGACGGCCGAAACCGATCGCCACGGCAGCGCCAACGCCAACGAGGAGGCCAAGAACTGTCAGGTGATCAGGGGTTAGTTTCGTCTTGCGTAAAAACGCGCCGATCGGCTTGACTGCCTTGTCGACTGGCTTTCTGAACGTGCCGTCAAACATGCTGAGCGAACTCTAACCGGCAGCCAACTCGGCGACGCCCTCGTCATTCATCTCGACGAGGTGTTCAAGGACACGTCCGTCGACGGCGTCGACAAGCACGAGACCACGCTGTTTCGGCGGCTCCTCCGCTGAGTAGCAGAGCACTCTCCAGGTAGGGCGGCTACGGAGTCCCCGCCAAACCTGCTGCGCGGAGGCGTGGCCGACAGCAAACCCTACGGCACCTTGGGCGGCGACGAGGGCCTCTTTTTCATCGACCGTCATCCGCCATCCGGAGCTAATCGAGAACAGACCAACAGCGGCGAGTACCGCCGCTGCGACCATCCAGCCGGGGTTCACAACCGCAGCGTCGTTGGCGAAGAAGTAGACCGCTGCAATGACGGCAGCGAAGCCGAGGTACATCACCCCGGGCCAACGCCGGCGACTGTTATCAGGGAAAAGGTATGCGCCAACAAACCCTGCCGGGTTGAGGTCGTCGGGCAGCTCGTCGATCTGATCGTCAGTCGTCACTGCTTCAGCCTACGCATCAGCTGACGAATGTCGGACGAATGCTGCTCGAAGACGAGCAGCCGATACCTCAAGGGCCTCAGGAAGGGTCTGGGCGTTGGCGATCGACGACATGAAGTTCGAGTCGCCGGTCCAGCGCGGCACAACATGCACGTGGAGGTGCGTCGGGACAGATCCTCCGGCTGCGCTGCCGAGGTTAAGCCCGACGTTCACACCATCGGGGGCATACGCCAATCGGGCTGCGTCGACCGTTGCGGTCACAGTCGCCCAGAGTTCGGTCGTCTCGTTCGGCATCAGGTCACCAAGGTCGGCTACCTCTCGATACGGCAGGACCAAAGCGTGACCCGACGTGTAGGGATAAATGTTCAAGACAACAAAGACGAACTTGCCGCGATAGACGATGTGGGTCTCTTCGTCCGTCGACCCCGAACTCAGGAGCTGGGTAAACACGCTTCCTGCGACATTGTTGCTGTGCTGGCGGGAAGGAGTGTGGGCCACGTACTCAGCCCGCCAGCCAGACCAAATGCGGTCAAGCATCAGGCTTGCAGCGCCGCGTCGGTCGCAGCGGCAACCTCGCCCTCGAACCGGGCGACGAAGTCATCGAGCGCTACGTCGCGTTCGACGTCCGGAGCGCCCTCGATCTGCATATCAGTGCGAACGTTCACGCCGACGGTGCGCTCCGCGACATCGTCGTCACCGACCACCAACACGTATGGAAGCTTTTCAACTTTGCCGTTGCGTATTCGCTTGCCCAGACCATCGTCGGCCGCAACCATATCGACCCGGGCCCCAGCAGAACGCAGCCGGTCGACAACTTCTCGGGCGTAGCCCTCGTGCGGCGTCGCAACCGGAAGGACACGCACCTGCACGGGCGCCAGCCAGGTCGGGAAGGCACCGGCGTAGTGTTCGACAAGAACGCCAAAGAAGCGTTCGATCGACCCCATGAGTGCACGGTGCAACATGATCGGCCGGTGCCGGCTGTTATCGGCCCCAACGTATTCGAGGTTGAATCGCTCAGGAAGCTGGAAGTCCGCCTGAATGGTCGACAACTGCCACGACCGACCGATCGCGTCACGCACGTCGATGTCAATTTTTGGACCGTAGAACGCAGCATCGCCCTCCTTGATGGCGTACTCAAGTCCATGCGAGTCGAGGGCGTCACGGAGTGCGATCGTCGCAGTTTCCCAAATTTCATCGGTGCCGACCGACTTCTCAGGGTCACGCGTCGACAGATTAAACGTGAACTCGTCGAAACCAAATGCGCGCAGGACCGACAGAACGAAGTCGAGCAAACGGGCGACCTCATCGGCGAGTTGCTCCTGCGTGCAATAAATGTGGCTGTCATCCTGCGTGAAGCCACGTATCCGCATCAGGCCGTGCAATGTTCCTGCCCGTTCGTAGCGATAAACGGTGCCGAGTTCAAACAGTCGTAGCGGCAGTTCGCGATAGCTGCGCTGACGGCTGTCGAAGATCAGACAGTGCATAGGGCAGTTCATTGGCTTCGGGTAGTACGTACCGTTGTCCATTTCCATCGGCGGGTACATGCCGTCGGCGTAAAAATCGAGGTGACCAGATGTCTCGAACAGGTTCGCGTTGGCGAGATGTGGTGTGTAAACAAATTCGTAGCCGCCGTCTTCGTGACGCTGTCGGCTGTAGTCCTCCATCAGCTTGCGAATGGTCGCCCCCTTCGGGTGCCACACTGCGAGGCCGCCGCCAAGCTTGCTTGGGAAGCTGAGGAGATCTTGCTCGACAGCGAGCTTGCGGTGGTCACGCTTCAAGGCCTCTTCTAGCTGGTGGAGGTGCCCTGCGAGCGCCTGCTTACTTTCCCAGGCCGTGCCGTATACACGTTGAAGTTGCGGGCCTTTCTCGTTGCCACGCCAGTATGAGCCCGAGACGCGCTGCAGCTTGAAGAACGCAAGCTTGCCGGTGCTCGGCACGTGCGGGCCGACACACATGTCGACAAATTCGTCGGTGTTCCGGTAGGCGCTGATCATCCCACTGCCTGACACTTCGCCTGCATCTTCTGCATCGGCATCTGCTGACTCGACGCGCTCAATGATCTCGACTTTGTATGGCTGCTCGGCAAATAGTTCCTTTGCTTCGACCATTGAGTGTTCCGAACGCGTGAATGGCTGGTTTTGTTTGACGATCTCCTTCATCTGTTTCTCGATGACTTCCAAGTCGTCGCTAGTGAAGGTTTTGCCGCCCGGTAAGTCGAAGTCGTAGTAAAAGCCGTTCTCGATTGCGGGGCCAATTGTGAACTTGGCGCCTGGATACAGCTGCGTCACCGCTTGGGCCAGTACGTGTGCTGTCGAGTGACGCAACACGTGGCGTCCGGCATCAGTGTCATTGGTGATCAGCGCGACGACATTGCCGTCCACAAGCGGGACCGTCAGATCGGATTCGACGCCGTCGATACTTGCAGCGACAGCTGCCTTACGCAAACCAGACCCGATGGATGCTGCAAGGTCGAGCGCTGTCGACCCTTCAGGCAGCTCTCGGCTTGAACCGTCAGGGAGCGAGATGGTGATGTTCGACATGGGACGACCAGGATAGAAGCGCCCGGCGCTGCACATGCGGACGGTTTCAGATCAACTGCCAGAAGCAGCGACTAGTTCGGGTTCAGTGGGCAAGATGTCGGTGACATGACCGACGTGTTTCACCTTGCATTCGCGTCACTGCAGTCTCGCTACACCAGGGCTTTCGCCTATGAAGGTCTCGGACGCTCATCGCGCGCTTCGATAGCGGCACGGTGACCCTTAAAGAATTAGACGAGATCAACGCCGAGCAAGGCCGCCGATTCAAGAACTCCCTCATCGGCAGCTGCGGCAGCATCAATGGCAGC
>Ga0213869_10001807_pt1 | contig 15447 bp, 13 predicted proteins | sample PICome_10_FD_160083 | JGI IMG/M metagenome (GOLD analysis project Ga0213869, IMG submission 160083) | Coastal seawater microbial communities near Pivers Island, North Carolina, United States - PICO132 | ecosystem: Environmental > Aquatic > Marine > Coastal | place: USA: North Carolina...
AGCGCTTCTGCCTGCGGTAGCGACGGCGCCGATGTCACGATTTACTCGGGTCGCGGCGAGCGGCTGATTCAACCAATTCTGGACGAATTCGAAGAGGCGAGCGGCCTCAGCGTCGAGGTGAAATACGGCAAATCGGCCGACCTCGCCCTGCTGATCGAAGAAGAAGCCGCAGCAGGTGGATCAAAGGCTGACGTCTTCCTGTCCCAAAGCCCTGGCTCGATCGGGTTCCTCGAACAGAACGATCGACTCGCCGAACTCCCCGCTGCAACACTGGCACTGGTTCCGCCGTCGGTCAGCGACGACGGCGGGAAGTGGGTCGGATTCTCCGGCCGACAACGTGTTCTGGTCTACAACACCGACCAGGCCAACCCGGCCGACCTTCCAAGCAGCGTCTTTGCGCTCACCGACCCGGAGTGGTCGGGACGTGTGGGCGTTGCTCCAAGCAACGGGTCATTCCAAGATTTCGTCACCGCAATGCGCGTAACCGAGGGTGACGAGATCACTGCTAAATGGCTCGCCGACCTCAACGCGAACGACCCGAAGATCTACGCGAACAACAACGCCATTGTTCAGGCCGTTGGCCGCGGCGAGGTCGAAAGCGGCCTAGTAAACCACTACTACAACTACCGCGCCCTGGCCGAAAACCCGAACCAACCATCAGCCAACCACAACTTCGAACCCGATGATCCCGGTTCGCTCCTCATCGTCACGGGCGCTGCAATCCTCGCTACCGCTGAAGCCGACGAGTTTGCTGCAGGCACACAGCTGATCAATTTTCTCTTGAGTAGTGCTGGTCAGCAGTACTTCGCCACGGAGACGTTCGAGTACCCGCTCGCCGCTGGCGAAGAACCAGCAGGCGACGTGCCACCGATCGACTTCGCCGACGTAGGCGGCATAGCCTACGAACTACTCGGCGGTGGCCTCGAACAAACTCGAGAGCTCATCATCGACGCCGGCTTCGATGGCTGATCACTCCCTTCCTTTATGACCGACGCTTTCCTGGCACCATCCCGACCTCAATCGGGATCCAGACAGCGCACGGCAACGAGCTGGGTTACTCCAAGTCGGTTGATCGGCCTTACGATCGGCGCTCTCTTTGCTGGTCCCGCAGCCTTCGTCGTTTGGCGCACGGTTCGACTCGGCGATGACCTCGGCGACGTCTTGTCCGAGGTGCCTGCGCCGCTGTGGCGCACGATTCAACTGTCAGTCCTTGTGTCCGCATCGACTGCCATTGTCGGCACGGGGCTCGCCTGGCTAACCACTCGAACCAACCTTCCCGGTCGCCGACTCTGGCGCATCGCTCTCGTGCTACCACTCGCGCTGCCATCGTTCGTTGGTGCAGCAGCTTTTATCGCCGGGCTGGCTCCGGGTGGGGTGCTCAACGACGCACTGACCGCCGTCGGGATCACTCCCCCCAGCAGATTGCGCGGTCTCGGAGCGTCTTGGCTCATTCTCAGCGCCTTCACATATCCCTATGTGTACCTGCCCGTTGCGGCACGACTACTCAGACTGCGGTCAAGCCTCGACGAGAGTGGCCGAATGCTTGGCCTCTCGTCGACCGCCACATTCTTCAAGGTCACCCTGCCACAGCTCCGCACAGCGATCTTCGGTGGGGCGCTACTCGTCTTTCTGTACACCTTGAGCGAATTTGGCGCCGTCCAACTCCTCGGCTACGACACCCTGACGCGCGTCATCTTCTCGAGCCGGCTGACCAATCGGGCGTTGTCGTTCGCCGCCGCCTCCGTCGTGCTGCTGCTCGCACTTTGCGTCGTTGCCCTCGAACGGTCCCAGCGCGGGGTTTCACGGCCTGACGATCGAACATCGGTGCTGACTCGCCAACCAACTCGCCTCCGGTGGGGCACTATCCCAGCGCTAGCGGCGTGCACGCTGGTCCTTTCAGTCGGCCTCCTCGTGCCAGTTGCCAGCCTGGCCACGTGGGCACAGCGCGGCCTTACCGACGGCCGAATCGGCTTCGGGGAATTGGTACAGCCTGCAATGAATACGGCCCTCGTAGCTATCGCTGCAGCGGTTGCAGCAACAGTCATCGTCCTCCCAATAGCGTTGGCCACCACTCGTCGCCCCCACCGCTCGTCCAACATCGCCGCGATCTCGGTCGTTGTTGGCTTCGCTATCCCCGGGCTTGTACTCGCGCTCGCGCTCGCCGTCCTTACTCTCAACACGCCGGGCCTTGACCGGCTGTATCAGACCACAGCCCTGCTGATCCTTGCGTACGTGATCCACTTTGGAAGCCAGGCCCTTGCCAGTTCAGAATCTGCCGCACGATCCGTTCCAAACTCGTTACGCGAATCCAGCCGACTCCTTGAGCCCAATCCTGCACGCCGCTTCTTCTCTGTCGACTTTCCACTGATGCGGCCCGGTCTCGTCGCTGGCGCCGGACTAGTCCTGCTGTCCACTGTTAAGGAGTTGCCAGCCACACTGTTGTTGTCGCCTCCCGATTTCTCGACACTGTCCACCGAGATCTGGTCGGCATATGAAGAGGGCTTTTACGCCGCAGCTGGCCTGGCGTCCTTGGTACTGATTGGGGTGTCGTCGGTATTGACCTGGGTGCTCGTGCTACGAGGGAGCGACGTTGTCAGAAAATGAAACGCCCACTGCGCCCAACACCGCAGCGGTACCACTGACCGCCCAGATAACCTCAAGGCAAATGGCGAACAATTTAGATGTCTTCGCTGGCACAGCCGTCTCAATGCGCGGAGTCTCGGTGACGTACAGCGCCAGCGGCGAAGGCCACATCGTCGCAGTTGACCGAGCGGACCTTGATGTGGAACCGGGTTCGATCATTGCGCTCCTTGGACCATCCGGCTGCGGCAAGACATCCCTTCTACGCTCCATCGCCGGCCTGGAAGAGCCATCATCTGGTGAGGTTGTCATTGGTGAGCGCACCGTCAGCACATGTCCGAATTCTGCGGTACCGACCAAGCGCATATGGGTTCAACCCGAGCAGCGCGATGTCGGCATGGTCTTCCAGGATGGAGCCCTCTTCCCACACCTCACTGTCCGCCAGAACATCGTGTTCGGACTAAGAGCAACTCGCAAAAAGTTCAGTAAGCCCGAGATCACTGCCCGCGTGGACCGGTTGCTCGAACTCGTTGACCTCACGAGCTACGGCGACCGAATGCCCAGCACATTGTCCGGTGGCCAGCAGCAGCGCGTGGCGCTCGCTCGCTCGCTCGCGCCGCAGCCAAAGGTCCTACTTCTCGACGAGCCGTTCTCCGCGCTCGACACCGCACTGCGAGTTCAAGTCCGTGCTGAGGTAGCCCGTATCCTCCGCGACATCGGTGTTACCACAATTTTTGTCACTCACGACCAAGATGAGGCCTTCGTACTCGGCGACAAGGTAGCAGTCATGCAAAGCGGGCAAATCGAGCAGTTTGGTACACCTGATGAGCTGTACCGGTCGCCACGCACCCCGTGGGTCGCCGGGTTCGTCGGAGAGGCCAACTTCGTCGTTGGAACGGTGACCGATAAGACGGCCGCCGAGATTGCCGCCACCCCTATCGGCATGATCCCAATCGTTGATCATCGCGTTAATTCAGCCGAGAGTCAGGTGCAGGTCCTCGTCCGTCCGGAACAGATCGCGCTCACTTCATGGAGCAACTCCGATGATCGTCCAGTTGGCGAGGCCGCTACGGTAGTTAACGTTGAGTACTACGGCCACGATGTCCGGTACGAACTCCAACTTGACGACGGCACAACGTTGGCAGCGCGCACGCACTCGACGGAGCTGTTTATCCGCGGCGACCGTGTCGTTGCCACATTCCAACGTCGGCAACGCAACTCGCAATCTGCGGCGTTCTCGATTGGACCCCTGCGTCCCGCCGACGACCGTTGACCAGCGGCTTTGAGCCTGGGCGGTCACCCACCTGCGTAAACTCCGGCTGTGACCGCCGCACTGCAGCTCGCCGACCTCCGCATCTTCACCGAACCGCAGCAGGGAGCGTCCTATGACGACCTGCTCGCCGTCGCCCTGCGTGCCGAAGAACTCGGCTTCGGCGCATTCTTCCGGAGCGATCACTACCTCACGATGGGCGTGGGTGATGGCCTCCCGGGACCGACCGATGCCTGGGTGGCGCTTGCTGGTCTCGCCCGGGACACCTCAACGATACGACTCGGCACGCTCGTCTCATCTGCCACGTTTCGCCTCCCAGGACCACTTGCAGTCAGCGTCGCCCAGGTCGACCAAATGTCGGGCGGACGGGTCGATTTTGGACTCGGCGCCGGGTGGTTCGCAGCCGAGCACGAGGCCTATGGCATCCCCTTTCCCAAGCTTGGCGAACGGTTCGATCGCCTCGAAGAACAGCTCGACATCATCACGGGAATGTGGGCGACACCTGTTGGCGAGACCTACGACAATCCCGGCGGGCACTACCCCGTGATTAGTTCGCCTGCATTGCCCAAGCCGTATTCCGGGCCGCCCCCGATCGTCATCGGCGGCGGCGGTCCGAAGCGCACCCCCGCACTTGCGGCGAAGTTCGCAGCAGAGTTCAACACGCCGTTCGTCAGCCGCGAGTTCTTCACTCAGCAGCGCGGACGGGTCCAGGCCGCCTGCGAGACAATCGGTCGCAACCCCAACGATCTGGTGTACTCGGCTGCGCTCATCGTGTGCTGCGGTGCCAACGAGGCCGAAGTTGCGCGACGAGCAGCCAGTATCGGACGAGAGCCGAGCGAGCTGCGCGAGAACGGGCTCACGGGCACACCGAGCGAGGTTGCTGAACGCATCCGTTCGTGGCGCGATGCCGGCGCTGATCGGATCTACCTGCAGATGATGGATCTTGACGACCTCGACCATCTCAACCTGATCGCCCACGATGTCGCCACTCAGCTGGACTGAACCGGACCGATTTGAGAACACCATGACCGACACCACCATTTTCCCCGCCCGCACCATCGTGACGATGGACCCAAGCCAGCCCACCGTCGAGGCAGTTGCCGTGCGCAACGGCAAAATCCTCGCTGCCGGCTCGCTCGACGAATGCACCAGCTGGGGTCCGCACACCGTGGATGACCGTTTTGCGGACCACGTGCTGACTCCCGGCATGATCGAGGCTCACGCTCACACCTTTGAGGGGGCGTTCGGCTTGCTGCCCTACGCCGGATGGTTTCCCCGGCACCGTCCGGACGGCAGCACCGCTCCCGGCGTGAAGACCTATGACGAGCTGCTCGATCTGCTTCGACGCCTCGATCAGGAAACCCAAGGGTCGTCGGAACCCATCGTGGTCTGGGGTTTCGATCCGATCTACTTCGTCGACGAGGAACGCTTGACTCGCGACCACCTGGACCGGGCGTCGACGGAACGGCCCATCTTCGTCTTCCACGCCAGTGCGCATCTGGCCACGGTCAACTCCGCGATGCTCACCCGTCACGAGGTCACTCGCGAGACCCAGACGCTGGGGGTCGCCCGCGATGGAAGTGGTGAGCCCAACGGTGAGCTGCAGGAAATGCCCGCCATCGCTCTTGCCACATCAGCGATCCACATGATCATGCGGATGATGGGCGATCCGGAGGCGATCCGCACGCTCGGCCAGATGTGTGCGAACACCGGTATCACCTCGCTCGTCGACCTCGGCGCCAGTGGCGTCACACGCCCCGAAGGCCAGGACGTGTGGCACCGGGTCGTCACCGATGATTTTCCTGCCCGCATCCACCAGCGACACCTCATCGGCATGATGCCGGGGTCGAACGACTGGGCAGCGGCCGCGGACCAAGTCAAGGCCTTCGAAGTCGACGACACCGCTCGACTCCGAACCGCCGGATTGAAAATCGTGCTCGATGGATCGATCCAGGGCTTTACCGCCAAGATGAGATGGCCGGGCTACTACTCCCCCGACGGAATATCACCGACCGACCACGGTGTCTGGATGGTGCCACCGGAGCAACTGATGGAAATGCTCCGCCCCTTCCACGAACGCCGCATCAACACCCACGTGCACTGCAACGGCGACCTCACAATCGATCTTTGGATCGACGTCGTTGAACAGTTGCTTCTCGAATCGGCCTGGCTCGATCACCGCTATACCGTGCAGCACAGCCAGCTCACGAGTGCTGCCCAATACCGACGCATGGCAAAGCTCGGCATGTGCGCCAACATCTTCTCCAATCACATCTGGTACTGGGGTGATCAACACAAAGACATCACCGTCGGCCCCGAACGGGCACGACGGATGGAAGCATGCCGGACGGCACAAGAAGCCGGCGTTCCGTTCTCGCTCCACACCGATGCAAGCGTCACGCCGCTTGGCCATCTCCACACGATGTGGTGTGCCGTCAACCGCGTTACCCCGTCCGGTCGGGTGCTCGGCGAGCATGAGCGCATCTCAGCGCAGTCCGCACTCCACGCCGTTACCACAAGTGCTGCATATCAGCTCCACGCTGACGACGAGTTCGGCAGCATCGAATGCGGCAAGGCCGCCGACTTCACGGTGCTCGAAGACAACCCACTCACCGTTGACCCGATAGACATCAAGGACATCGGAGTGTGGGGAACCATCGTCGGCGGCACTGCCAACGAAGCCGCCCACCCCGGCGCCTAATCGCCACCATCCGCGTTCAGCCGACGGAAGCGTCGAATCGTGCGGTGAGCGCATGGGGGTCGAACTCGCCGCTGACGGCAATTGCCTCAAGTCGGCTCCCCGCAACACCGCTGGCGCTCGGAGCGGCCGATGTTCTGGTACCCACTACCTGCACGAGCAGCCGCTGCTCGCCGGCATCGATCCATCCCTTAAGTCGCAGGAGTCCCAGCGGCAGATCGGCGAGCAAGCTGTCGACAGTCGCCGCGGGAATTACGCCGCCAGTCCACGACCATCGCACATATCGATTGTCATGCTCAACAGACGCCATATCGAGTCGCTCAGATGGTCGCAGGCCGAGCACGACGTCTACTGGCACATCGCTACCATCGACTAGCGCTGACTGAGAGATCGACTTGATGACGTTGCATGCTGCTTGGCGCTCCGGACCCGAGCACAGATCCGCTTTCGTCAGCACGATCAAGTCCGCTCCAGCGAGCTGACGCTCAACCTCCCCGCCAACGTACTTGTCGACGAGCTGCCGACGAATCGAGTCGGCAGCTGCGAGCACGATCACACCGCCCGGCTCGAATCCTGCTGCTGTACCCCAGGCGGCAGTCACCGCTGGATCAGCCACCCCGCTCGCCTCAATCACGATGTGCTCAGGCGCTTCCTCCGCATCCCGCAACGCGATGAGCGTCTCGAACAGGTCACCGCCGAGTGTGCAGCAGACGCATCCGTTTGGGAGGTTGATGACCCCGGTGTCGTTGGCCGCCGCAAGAAGTTCCGCGTCGACGCCGACAGCACCAAAGTCGTTGACAATCACACCAAGTCGGCGTCCCCCTGGATTCTGCAGCAGCCGATTGAGAAGCGTCGTCTTCCCTGCGCCGAGGTACCCCCCGATGACCGTGATCGGAATCGCAGGTTGATGTTGAGAACGTGCCGCAAATGCCACGACACCATGTTGGCACCCACCGACGTGAAACGATCAGCCGATGAGGAACAAGGGCGTCGGCACTGGACCATTGGCTGGCATCAAGGTGATCGACATGTCTGTCATGATCGCTGGCCCCTTGGCAGCCATGATGCTGGCCGACCAGGGTGCCGAGGTTGTGAAGGTTGAGTCTCCAGGCATGGGCGACATGATGCGTCACCTTGGATCGTCGAAGAACGGAATGACAGGCATCTACGTCAACAACAATCGCGGGAAGCGGTCACTTGTCATCGACGTTAAAAAGCAAGCCGGTCTTGACGTCATGCGTCGTCTGATCGCTGACGCCGACATCTTGATCCAAAACTTCCGACCCGGTGCGATGGACCGCATGGGTCTGGGTTGGAACGCAATGCACGAACTCAACCCAGAGCTGATTTACACGTCAATCTCGGGATATGGGCCAACCGGCCCAAGCAGTGGCCGTCGCGCCTACGACAACGTGATCCAAGCGGCGTCCGGCCTGGCAAGCGTGCAGGCCCATCCGGCAACGGGCACGCCAGAGTTGTTCCGCACATTGGTCTGCGACAAAGCCACCGCGTACACAGCAACGCAGGCCATCACCGCAGCCTTGTTCGCCCGTGCAACAGGCGCCGCTAGCGGCCAACACATCGAACTCGCCATGCTCGATACCGCCATCGCGTTCATGTGGCCCGACTCGGCCATGGATGCAGTTCTCCTCGACGACGACACAACTCGTGCGCCCACAATTGCATCCGCCTATAACACGGTCACTTTGGCCGACGGCTACGCCGCAACAAGCGTCGTGACCGAGTCGGAGTTCCGCGGGCAGTGCAACACATTTGGACTTCCGGATCTCGCTGACGATCCTCGGTTCGCCAACGCAGATCTGCGAAGGGCGAACCGCCGGGAATTGAACGCCGAACTTAAAGAAGCCGCTGCAGCCACCACGATTGCGCAGTTCGCCGAGCGATCGGCTCAATTCGACCTGCCGGGCGCGACAGTGAGCACCCTGGACGAGCTGCCGACCGATCCACAGGTGATCACCAACGGCACCTTCATCGAACGCGAACATCCCGTCGCAGGCCACATCCGTGAGCCACGCGCAGCTGCTCGATTCTCCGAGACCCCTCAGCGCGTGAGCGACTTCGCGCCCACATTTGGCCAGCACTCAGACGACATCGCCATGGAGTTAGGCCTCGACGCTACAGAACTCCGCGCTGCCGGGGTTATTTTCTAATTGCCGGCCAGCTGCTTCCCTGAGCCTCGCTCCATCAACCTGAAATGAAGCCCGCAGCTTCAAATGCTCGGTTAATAATCGACTCCAGGCGCGGCGTGTCGTCAGGGTAAGGTCCAGCAACAGTAACGGCCCAGGTGACGCCATCGCCACGATCGAGAACCATCGCATGGGTGTTCTCAATCGTGCCTGTGTGGCCGAAACGGCCCCCGCCATAGGAAACAACGCCCAGGCCATACCCCGGTTGCCCGTACTCAGCTCCGGTCGGTGTCTCCATCAACAGCACTGTCTCTGGTTCGAGCGGCTTGAATCCAGGCGTCGAATGATCCAGCGAGTCGAGGATGGTCACGAGGTCAGACGGCGTTGCGATCCAACTCCCTGCCGCTCCCAAAGTCTCCATGTAGTTCCGGCCTTCGCTGGTGGCGTGAAGCACCTCCTGCGGTCCAGGGTCAAACGTATTCGCCAAGCGCAAACCCGATAGTCCGAGCGGCGTCAGCACGTGTTCGTACGCAGCGCTCACGTAGCTGCCACCAGTAATCGCCTCAATGAGGACTCCTGCCACGCAGTAGTTCATATTGCTGTAGTTGTAACCACCGCCACCTGCACCTCGTTGGACACCGATGCGCGCCGCATCATCGCAACTCTCCGCCCCATTGCGGAAGAACTCATAGTCGTACTTCGAGAAGCCCGACGTATGACCGAGAAGCTGTCTGACCGTGAGCCGACGGACACCATTCGACGGCATGACATCTAGATGGTCGGCAACCCGCTGACCAACCTCTTCGTCAAGCCCGACGATACCTTCTTCAACCAACTGCAACAGCGTGATCGCCGTGATCGTCTTCGAAATACTGGCGATCCGAAACCGATCCTGAGGGTCAGTGATATCCATGTTGAACTGGGGTGATCGTTGACCGAGGCCCCTTGCATGCACCACGTCACCTCCGATCAGCACAGCGACGGATGCAGCCGAGTTCCCGTTGCGAAGGAGTGCTGCATCAAGATTTGCATCAAAAGCTGCCCAACCCGTGGGCTGACCGCTGCCGGCGTCATCGAGACCAGGCCCTGACGGCGGAGCGTCCTCGGCGACCTCCACCTCGAAGGGTCGTAGTGGCTCCACTTCGAACGTTGGTTCATCTGTTTCAAACCCTTCAAACAACATTGCATCGGCAACTGACGTCGTCGATGTCGCTTGCATCTCAGTACCGTCCGCGACGACATCTGGCGCTACGAGTGCGCTGTCAGTGGCCAACGCAGGGTTGCTGTCGACATCCGCTGTCGTCTCTTTCGCCTGTTCGATGGGCGGCTCTGCCATTGCGGGGATGCTTACGGCAGGTTCTCCCATGGATGGCGGCGTCTGGCTGGTCGGGTCGATATCGGCACACGCTGCAACCGTGAGTGCAGCGGCGCAGGACGCCGCTACACATCGCCAAGGCCCAGTCCACCACACCCCTCCATGATGACCGCCCACTGCGCCGGATTGGTGGCAACACCCGCGGTGCGCTCAGCCCTCATCGAGCGGCGGGGGTGGCGGCCTGTATGCATCGTCGGTGAATCCGCCAAAAAGCAACGCGTTGTCGATGATCGTTGCGATTTCGGGGGTGGACACGGGGTAGTCGCCACTGATAGTGACTGCCCAGGTGATGCCGTCAGGGCGCCGCACAAACATCGCATGCGTGCTCTCCAAGGTTCCGGTATGACCGAACGTTGTAGTCGCAGCGCCTCCAGTGGGTGGCGCGTCAAAAATCCGCAGACCCATGCCGTAGCCCTGGGTGGGCAATGCAGGTGCGATCATGGTCGTCGGTGCCGACTCACTGAGAGCTTCGTCGTCGTCAGATGGTGGCGTCACCGTGATCATTGCCATCATCTCGAGCGTGGCGGGCTTAAGCACCTTGACCCCCGGCGTCTCTAAGTCCAGTGAGTTGAGAATCGTGACGAGGTCGGTCGGCGCAGCAAGCCATGCACCTGCACCAGCGAGCACCTCCATGTAGTTCCGACCCTGGCCGGATTTGTGTTCGACATCACCGGGCTCGATATCAAATGTGCCAGCTGTGCGCATCGATGTGATCGCTAGCGGATCCAGGACCTCTTCCTGCACAACTTGCTCATACGGCGAGCCGGTCACCTGCTCAATCAGAAGACCGAGCACACAAAAGTTCATATTGCTGTACTGAAACAACGTGCCAGCGACCGACTGAAGCGAACGCCGGAAGCCAGCTCGCGCTGCATCCGGACACGATGCGGCTTCGTTACGGAAAAATAGATTCTCGTACCGTGGAAAGCCTGAGCGATGCGTCAACAGGTGACGAAGAGTTATTGCCTCAGTCCCTCCGGTCGGGCTCGACACAGCGAGCCCCGTTGCGAGCAACGACCCAACGGGTGCGTCGAGCTCAAGCACTCCGTCTTCGACAAGTTTGAGGGCAGCGACAGCGAGAATCGTCTTACTAATACTTGCAACACGAAATCGGTCGGAGGGTTTCGCCACCTCGCCGGCGATCCGATGACCATACGCTGCGCTGTGCTGGAGCTCGCCGTTGCGGAGTACAGCGACGGACGCTGCCGCCGAGCCTCCGCGAATGAATGTGGCTTCAAGGTACTGATCCACTGCTGCCCAGCCGCTCAACGGCGCAACGCTGCCCGCCGGCGTTGCCGCATCCCTCGTTGCAGCAACATTTGATATCGACGTCGTAGACGCGGTCGCCGGCCTTCTCGATGTCGGAACTGTCGTTGTACTGGGCACCAACGTCAGGGTCGTCGTCACCTCAACCAAAGCTGGGTCAGAACCCGACTGAACTTCCGTGGTTGCACACGAGGAGGCGGCGACCGAAAGGCCGACGAAGACAGTGCCAGCGAGTTGCATAAGTCGTCGACTCCGCTTCTGTTGCACTTTCCTATGATGGCCGCCCTCACGGCGCACCAGACGGCAACGCCGCACATCCGCGTTAGGGCTCGACAACGCAGCGCTCACCGGACTGGTTCGCACATGTCTCACTACGCCCCTCTAACTTTCACGGAAATTGGTGGCATCACCGACTCGTGATCTCCATCATGATTCCCGTGAGGTCGGAGTCGGAGCAAAATTAGCCGGCGTCACACCAACCTGGCCGTGGTGCTGACGCCGCGCAGCCCGGGCCCACCTCGGAGTTGACAGGGGTTGAGGATCAAGTCTGGTCAAGCACGGCACGAGCCACGATGTCTGTACCAAATGCTGTCAAAATTGCGAGATACAACAAGCCAGTGGCAGCCATCACGGCTGAGTAGTACCGCTCCTTCAACGCCGCCTTGGTCACCGCCACCAGAATGATTGTCGTGAGCGCGCACATTGCCCACATCCACCCCAGTAAGCCGCCCCAGCCATCGTCAACAGCACCGGTCCAAACGCTGACCATCCCGGTCGGCAGCAAGAGAGCCGCAACTTCGAGCGGCCACAACCAGGCCAACGCAGTGACCATCTCGTTGAGCAACCTACGAGGCAAGCCGGGCTGCGTGAGATACCAATGGCCAAGGAGCATGCCGTCGCTGATCGCACCAATGAAGGCCGCGCCGATCAACGTGCGCAACAACGCGACGATCACAGTCCACGTCGACGAGTCAGATGCTGCATCGATCGACGCTGCGATGAGACCAACACAGCCGATAACGGCGGGCACGAGGTCAAGTACCGGGTTGAACTCGGGGCCCGTTCGTGACGTTGCTTTGTCAGCCGTCCGTTCGATGCCTGTCATCTCGGCAACTCGCTCAGACCGGCGGTCAAATTCGGCGTCATAACCACTGACGCCTGCGTTTTTACGAATAATGGAGACGGCCAAAGCAAACAAGCACCCTGCGGCGACCATTGCCGATGACGCCTCACGGATCGGGTTGGTACTAAACGCCAACCCTGTGGCGAGCGCCCCCAAGGCAAAGCAGAAGTAGACGCTCCGCAACAACCAGCCGTACCCGATAGAGATGATTCTGCGACGGGTAGTGAACCAGCAGAACAGCATTCCGCCCGCCGCCCATTGCAGCAGCACGGTTGCAGCGTCGAGGCGGATCACGATTCGGGAGGGTAACGGCGTACGATGGTCCCGCCATGGCCACTCCTCCACCCAAGGGCCCGCGTTACGTTCGTCACTTCGCTCGCTCAGCCTTCGTAGCCCTGGCGCTCGCAGCAACTATCACTGGATGCTTCACAGGCGAGCGACCTCGCTTCGGTTGCGCCCCCGGAGAATCGACGGGACGAACCGAGATCGATGAGGTGCTGAACCGCTTCGAGTGTGTCGCAACTTCGACGTTCACAGCGGATTACACCGTTCTGACCCGACTGGGAGACATCGATTCTGCTGCCACGGTCGTCCAAGCGTCATCGGGTCGACGGTCGATCACGATCAACAACGTCCGATTTATCTACGACAACGGAAGAACACTCACGTGCGACCTCGTCAGCGAAACGTGTGAAGCAGTAATCAACGAGGCGCGTACGAGTGACTTACTACTGACCAGCGAGTTTTACGCCCAGTCGATGGCCAGCCGCTTACGAGTCGACGCAGAGCGGCGCGTCGGTGACCCGGTCGCATCGAACGTCGTGCTAGGCGGCCAACCAGCACTGTGCGTAGCCATACCGGTCACAGGAGGCACGAAGACCTACTGCGCCCTCGAATCAGGGGCACTCGCGCGTTTCGACGGGAGCGACCTGTTGGTCGAACTGAACTCCTACTCCTCCACTCCGGACGAAGCAGCATTCGGCGCCTAGCCAAACAGCCGGGCCGCATCGCCGCCTACACAACGGCACACAGGCCAACTCAGGCGTCGACAGAGACAAGCCGGTGGTCAGAATTGTTGAAGCGCTCGGGACCGGCTTCGGTCGCCGCAGCAATATCTTCGAGCCGCATTCCCCACTTTCCCGGGATGTAAATACCTGGTTCAACGCTGAACGCGTGTCCAACTTCGAGGGGACGCTTGTTGCCTTCGACAATGTACGGGTCCTCGTGCGCCTCGAGCCCGATGCCGTGACCGGTGCGGTGGATGAAGTAGTCGCCATAGCCGGCATCGTCGATCACCGTCCGGCATGCGCGATCAACATCTTCACATGCTGTCCCTATAGTCGCCGCAGCAACACCCGCTGCCTGCGACTCAAACAGCACGTCATACGCCTCAGCAACGTCGGCCGGAATATCTCCAGTGAATACGCATCGTGTTGTGTCTGAGCAGTAGCCGTTCATTGTGCCGCCGAAGTCAGTGAGCACAATTTCCCCTGGCTGGATGACACGGTCACCTGGGTGATGGTGAGGGCTCGCCGCATTCTCACCAGCAGCAACAATGGCAAAATTGACAACCTGGTGGCCCTCTTCAATAATGCGACGCCCGAGATAAGACGACACCTCGGCTTCGGTACGACCAATCAGCGGGATTTCACCGCGCTGGAGTTCGCCGGCAATCTTGTCGACAGCAGCGCCGGCAGCGGCCAGCGCGTCAAGCTCCGCACGGTCCTTGCTCATCCTGAGAGGACCAACCACATCAACAGCTCGTGTGAACTGAGTATTCGGTAGGTGCGGCAATAGTTCGACGAGGAATCGCGACCACATTTGATCACCGACTGCGATGCGCTTCGCACCCGATGCCAGGCGACCGACAATTTCCGTTGGATCTTCGGTCTCAGACCACGGCAGCAGTTCAAACACGCCAGGTTGCGGCACTACGCGGGCAGCCTCGAGGCCAGGAATCAGCAAAGCTGGGTCACCGTCACGCTGCACCACGAGCATCGTCAATCGTTCGAGCGGCATTGCGGTGTACCCCGTCATGTAAGGCAAGTCATGACCGACCGAGAGCATGACCGCATCAACCTGCTGGTCCGCCATTGCCGCACGAACTCGTGCAAGTCGATCTAGATAGACGGATGTATCAAGTGCTGCGTTTCTCACCGGATCAGTCTGCCAGCCGTTTCGTTCAGGTGGATAACCGAGAAACTCGTGATTTCACCTGACCGACGCAGCGTTTCCGTCGTTAGCTTGGCCCCATGAACGCGCCAGACCTCAGCGGTGCAGGCCCCGCTTCTGTAGCCGACCACATCGACTTGTACTGGCGTCCGGGCTGCGGCTTCTGCACAAGCCTGCGCCGCGGCTTGGACAAACTCGCCATCGAACGAGTCGAGCACAACATCTGGGACAACCCGAACGCTGCTGCGACAGTTCGCCACCATGCAAACGGAAACGAAACCGTCCCGACAGTCGTCATCGGCGACCAGAGCCTGGTCAATCCGTCCGCAAAACAACTGCTGGCGTTTCTTGCATCGCAAGCCCCACACCTCCTCCCCGCTAGTCAGGACAAAATCGAGGAATCCAGCAACGAGGCCGACCGAATCGTCGATCGCGTGCTGGACGACTAACCGACTCTCGGCACAGCGCATCTCATGCAGCGACAACTAACCTGACGTGATGACAACTCCCGATTCTCCCTGGGACCCTGGCGACATGGCCATAGCGCCATCGATTCTCGATCTCATCGGCAAGACGCCGATGGTCCGCATGAAACGGGTGAGCGAAGAGCACGGCGTCAAGTGCACGCTGGCGATGAAACATGAAGTGACCAACCCCGGCGGCTCCTCAAAGGACCGTCCGGCCCTCGAGATGATCTTGGCGGCCGAAGCGAGCGGTGAACTCCTACCCGGAGGCACGATCGTTGAACCAACATCTGGCAATACCGGAGTGGGCCTGGCAATCGTCGCAGCTCAGCGGGGTTACAAGTGCGTCTTT